>Ga0209014_10000090_pt1 | contig 46367 bp, 39 predicted proteins | sample BarGraNGADG00212_FD_184491 | JGI IMG/M metagenome (GOLD analysis project Ga0209014, IMG submission 184491) | Arctic peat soil microbial communities from Barrow, Alaska - Barrow Graham LP Ref core NGADG0002-212 (SPAdes) (version 2) | ecosystem: Environmental > Terrestrial > Soil > Wetlands >...
GGCAAATTGGATGTGTACGAGGACCCCCGCCAGCCGCTCGAAGCGCGGGTGGAGGACCTTTTGGGGCAAATGACGCTCGAAGAAAAGGCGGGGATGGTTTTCATCAACGGGACGACCGTCAACGAGGATGGTTCCATCGAGGAACAACCCGGCGGGCCCGGGTACGCACGCGCGGCGGTGAACCAGATCAGGGACCAGAAAATGAGCCATTTCAATTTCTGGCAGATCCCTGTTGCGCAAACCGTGGCCGCCTGGCACAACCGACTCCAGCGTTTTGCCGAACGGACCCGTCTGGGCATCCCCATAACCATCGCTTCGGACCCGCGCAACCATTTCAGGAGCAGCATTTATTCGGTGGGCGCGTCCGATTTTTCGCAGTGGTGCGAGACGCCGGGTTTCGCCGCGATCGGCGATGTTGAGCTGGTGCGAAAGTTTGCCGATATCGTAAGGCGGGAATACCTGGCGGTCGGGATCCGTGTGGCACTCCATCCGCAGATCGACCTGGCCACCGAACCGCGCTGGCCGCGCATCAGCGGCACCTTCGGGGAAGACGCCCTGCTGACCGCCCGCCTGGCTAAAGCCTACATCGCAGGTTTCCAGGGGGATATCCTGGGCGCGCACAGCGTTGCCTGCATGACCAAGCATTTCCCAGGCGGGGGGCCGCAAAACGAAGGGCTGGATCCGCATTTCGAGTTCCAGAAAGGCCAGGTCTACCCCGGCGGGAATTTCGATTACCATCTCATCCCCTTCGAGGCCGCATTCGAGGCGCAGACCGCGGCGATCATGCCCTATTACGGCGTCCCCACCGACCAGACCGGCGAAAATGTTGCCATGAGCTTCAATAAAGCCATCATCACCGGGCTGCTGCGCGAAAAATACAAATACGACGGCGTGGTCTGCACCGATTGGGGCTTGATCACCGACGAACAATTGCCGGAAACCGTCTGGCATGCCAAGGCCTGGGGTGTAGAGCACCTGTCCAGGGTTGATAGAGTTTTGAAAGTCATCGAGGCGGGCGTGGACCAGTTCGGCGGGGAAAGCTGCCCGGAACTGGTCGTCGAACTGGTACAAACCAGCCGGGTAACCGAAGTGCGCCTGGACCAGTCCGTGCGGCGCTTGCTGCGGCTTAAATTCCAGCTGGGGCTGTTTGACAACCCGTTCGTGGACGAAGCCCGGGTGCCGCAGGTGCTGGGTGCTCCGGATTCCATGGCAGCCGGGGCGGCTTCGCAAAAACGTTCCTTGACCCTGCTCAAGAATGAGGCTGGCATCCTGCCGCTGCAGGGCAGACCTAAAATATTCTTCAAGAACATGGACCCGTCCGCGGCTGCCCGCTATGCCCAGGTGGTCGACCGTCCCGAAGAAGCGGACCTTGCCATTTTGCGACTGGAAACTCCCTGGGTGCCGGTGGAGACGAAAAACCCGTTCGCGCGCAGCTTCCACCACGGTGACCTGGATTTCAAGGGGGAAGCCATGGCCGAGATCCTGGCACTGCTGAAAACCGTACCCACGATCGTGGTGATCTATCTTGACCGCCCGGCTGTCATCCCGGAAATAGCCGCGGAGGCAAAGGCCCTGCTGGGCGAGTATGGCGCCAGCGACACAGCCGTGCTGGACGTCCTGTTTGGCATAGCCAGCCCGGAAGGCAGACTGCCGTTCGAACTGCCTTCGTCCATGGAAGCAGTGAGGAACCAAAAAGCGGATCTTCCTTACGATTCGGAAAATCCGCTGTATGCGTTTGGGTTTGGGTTGTCCTATTGAGGTCATTAAAAAGGAGAATGCGTTTTTTTTCCGTTTTTAATGAGTGGCGTGCGAGAAAATGCGCTAGGATTACTCCCACCACAAAGATAAACTTATTCCCGTGAATAACACAAAGACAAGATCGGCTTTATTGCTGGGCAATTTTATGTTCATAATATAGGTCCTAATAAATAAATTTGACAAACGTATTATTAGTAATAGCGCGATAATAACTAGGAGACAAAACGGATTTACGTATTGGACAAAAAGCCGGGTACTTCTCAATTCCCTTTGCCCTGGCTGAAAAAACCTGCCTGCAATTTGATTAGATGCCCGCCCCCATACTACCCCCACCCTAACCCAGTGGGGGTTATTGTTGCTGTGACATTCCACCGAATCACTGAAAGATAAACAAATTACAAAAAATAGCGCAATAATGCTAAGGAGTCCCCGCGTTTTCGCCAATCTGTTAGTTCGCAAAATAGTGGCTGAGCATCTGGTTGGAAAGCCCCAAACGCAATCTTTGTGAAAATATTCCCGAAATTGTATTTGGTTTAAATAGTCGTATACTAACTCCGTCTACAGGCGGTTCGATAATGTTTTTTCACCTCCTTATTGGTAACCCACAGGGCGGGAAAGAGAGGTGCCAAGCGCTTTATTGGCGACAGTTATCCTGTGTAATTCCATCATAGGGAAATGCACAGATCATCCTCTACCACAGGGAGGACAAGAATGCTCCTGGAACGAACACCATCGTCATTCTTGCAGTTTATTCATCACGACCTAAATTTCTGAATTTGATGCCAATGGTGTAATGACCGGCGTGATAAAGCTTTTATTTGTGAGAGACTGGAGATTCATTCCATGAATAGAAATTCAAATAGCTATAAGGATTTGTCTGCGCATACGGCCGGAAGACACCCGGTTCGGAGCCCCATTGCCCGCTGGCGCAATGTTTTCAGTGCCCTGGTATTGCCAGCACTTTTCCTGGGAAGTTTGAGTCAACCTCCGCCGGCTCAAGCCGCCCCGGCCCGCGCGAAGTATGCTTATTTTGTTTTCGCCACTCTGCCCAAGAGTTATGGCACCATTTGTGTTGGGGATAATGTGCCCATCTCTGTGAGAGTGGCGCGTACGTCGATAGATATACAGACAGACAGTATGAATATATCGGGGATATGGGTTGCTGGTTCAGTGCAAGATCCAGGCATTGGCAAACTTATAATAGCCAGAAAGGAAACCGGTTTTGATTACGAACAGCCGGGAATAGCAGGTTTTATTTTTCATGCGGAAAAGCCTGGAAAGACCACCCTCTTTTTTAATGCAGAGATCCGCTATTACCAATCTACCATACTTAAATGGATATATGGGCCGGCCAAGATTGCCCAGTCCAACCCGGTGGAAGTAACGGTCGAGGTCTGCAAATATAAGGTTTCGGTGGTCTCTCACTGGGAATTTAATGGCCTCAACTATATGGCGATAATCGACCAGGCGGGGATGTCGGCGGATGCTCCAGGCCACTTCACGGGCACGGCCCAAGTATTCTGGGTCATCAGGCTTCCCCCCGGGAATCCCTGCCCAAGTGTGACCACCTCCACCAGCCAGGTAGACCTGACCGGCTCGATGGACGCAGACGGCCAGCACCTTGTGGTGGATCTGGCCTACCAGCTGTTGGATACTTATTGGAACTACGATATATGGGACAACACGGTATCGGCGTGCAGTACAAGTTCAGAGACACATGTGCTATACACCCCGGCCTCGTTGACTCTCAGCCTTCCCTCTTATGGAGGGGTCTCCACACAATCCCAGGCGCTAGTCAACCAGATATATGCTGCCCTGAATATGACCGGTTCCGCAAAAGTCGCCGTGCTCCCGGTGGCTGGCCATTGAATATCCCGCGGATTGTCGGGGATGCCTGTCAAAGCCGGGAGCGGGTTTATGCAACACCCGCATGGCTTCTTGCGGCAACAGTTGCGCTGTGACGAGGAAAAAACGTATGGCACATTTATTGTCCAAAGTTTGGAAGTTTGCTCTGTCTGGCTTTGTTACTTTGATCGTATTGTCGGCCTGCCTGACGCTGACCCCTGCGTCTTCGGGTACCACACCAACCTATCCGGCAGGTACACCCACGCAAGACGGGCTGTCTGTGTCCGTAGTCGGGGACGTGGCCTTCGGCCCCGGTTCCTTTAATCTGACCGAGCCTCGGGTGGGGCTTGCGGATCTAGCCAGCTATAAAGCCACCCTGACGCTTTCTTTCGCTGGGACCCAGGATGGGAAGAGTCAGCAATGGTCGAAGACCTATGTCATGCTGACCATGAAGGAACCTCCCACCCGCCAGTTGACCATCGATAAATCAGGCGATAATTCCGATCCAACCCCGGTTTTCATGGCGGAAGCAGGTGGGGCGGCCTATGAGCGCCGCGGGACGGATGCCTGCAATGCAACCGTGATCGACCCGGGGAATTCGCTCGCCGATCGGTGGGAACCGGCCGGATTCCTGGCCGGCGTCCGTGGTGCGGAAGCGGCCGGCAGCGAAACGGTCAACGGTGTAGCCGCAGATCACTACAACTTCGATGAGCGCGCCTTCGCCCAGTTGGGTATCGCGAAATCGACAGGCGAGATGTGGGTCGCGACCGATGGAGGCTACATCGTCAAGTATATACTCACGACGCAGGGTGACGCGAACTACTTTGGCGAAGGGATCGAAGGCACCCTCACGTGGGACTACGAGCTGACCGGTGTCAACCAGCCGGTCGTATTCGACCTGCCCACGGACTGCCCGGCAGGGATGGTGAATGCCCCGCTGTTGCCGGGTGCCACCAACATCCAGAACGTGCCTGGCCTGCTGGCATACGATACTTCCTCCAGCCTGACAGACGCCGCCGCGTTCTATCAGAAGCAGATTCCACCCCTGGGCTGGACGCTTCTCGGCGATCCCGCTACTAATGATACGACCGCGTTGTTGGATTTTTCGCAAGGGAATCAGACCATGACTGTCATCATCACCTCTGGCGATGCAGGCACGAAAGTTCTTATCGAGCTGGGCAGTACTCAGGCGCCGGTTCCTACCCCTACACCCTGATCGAATGGGAGGCTGCCTCCCCCAGGATGATCTTTGCCTGAATATAAAAACAACAAAAACCTCCCCGTTTTTGGTGGGAGGTTTTTGTACCCACCATGGAAATTCGCTCTCGTATTGGGCTTCGGAGGGAGATTAGCATGGGTGGCTGAGCGCGTACCAGCATACCTCGCGCGGTTGGTTTGCTTGGATGCGTTCGTGCACGCATTGTGAAATGAACACCCTGGTCTTCTATTCCTGGCAACGTGATTCGAACAGGAAAACCATCGGTCTTTCTGGAGTTCAGAAAAATGAACAAAAATGTGGTTCGTTTATCATATCTGGTTATCATCATGTTGCTGGTGGTAGGCTGCAGTCCTGCAAGCCAGATGCGGTTGACGCCGTCGGCAACATTTACCCCGTCCCCGACAACAACGCCAGTGCCACCAAGTGTTAGCCCTTTCTCGACTGCAGCCCCGGCTGCCACTTTAACCCAGACTCTCCTACCCACTGTGGAACCGGCCAGCTTGGCGATAACACCAGCGACCCTCGGCCAACTTCGTCTGCGCTGGAACATCAACTTTCCGGGCGATTACAATCTTGATCCAAGTTGCGACTCGAAAGTGCAAGAATGTCATCTTTATACCAACATCTCCAGCTATGCCTTCAGCCGGGATGGGAATATACTCGCTGTCGCGGTCTGTTTGGGTACGCGAACCGAGGACAAATCCAAACCCGACCAGAATGTCTGGGGCTGCACCGGTGAGAGTTCCATTATTTTATTCAATTCCGCTACGGGCGAAGAACGCGGGCGGCTAGTCCCGGCGGTGCTGCCATTGTCGTTAGCTTTTAATCCGGAGGGAACATTCCTGGCCGCTGGTCTGGCCAACAGCGACATAGAGCTGTGGGACATGTCGAGCAATAAGCGGTCGCGCGTGCTGACAGGTGGTCCGAAATATGTCGGCGCTTATCCTTTGGCTTTCAGCCTGGATGGGAACTTGCTCATCTCTGGGGGCGGCTTCCAGTTGCAGTTGTGGAATTGGCGCACGTCCGTGCTGCTGAAAACGATCGACCGGGTTATAGGCATCGGCATTAGCCCCGATGGCCTTAGTCTGGTAACACTCCACCTGGTAAACGAACCGGATGCGATCCGCGTCTACGACCTTGGCCAAAACGACCGCTTTTATGAGATCCCCCTCGCCGGACAGTACGGGCCAACCGAGTTCTCCTTTAACCCGCAGAACGGTTGGATGTCCAGTGTAGAAGTCGGATCAAATTCATATCTGGTAAATTTCTGGAATCTCGGGAGCAAATCTCTTGCTGCAACGTTTGATTTCAAGCGGGACTATGATCGCTTCGGCGTTATCTACTCTCTCAATAGTGGCGGTTTTACACCGGATGGATATTTTCTCCTCTCACGCTACGGCAAACTCACCGCGCCCGAGGCGCAGCCCGCGGCTACCGGCTTAAGCGGTCCCCTTTGGGCCTGTGGTTTTGCCCTGGCCGATATGGAATCCGGCCAGACCTTCTTCTCCCCCCCGATGCTGTATGACGAGTGTACGGGTCCCCAATATATGTACGACATGGGGAGCCGTGGCATTCAACCGCAAATACTCAGCCCAGATGGCAGGTTCATTGCCGCCGACGATGGCTATGGCAATCTGCGACTGTGGGGGGTCGATTCCAGTCTGCCGGCCATTCTGCCCGAGTGCTCTGGTGGGTGCCCAACGCCGTGAGAGGCATCAGCGACGAACACCATCGCAGTTCAGCAACAGGACATCACCAATGGAGCAAAGAGCGTTTTCCCCCCAACCCTGCCTCCGGCGGACAGCGACACGGCCGTGCTGGACGTCCTTTTTGGGAAAGCCCGCCCGGAAGGCAGATTGCCGTTCGAGCTGCCATCCTCCAGGGAAGCAGTGAGGAACCAAAAAGCGGATGTCCCGTATGATTCGGAAAACTCGCTGTATCCATTTGGCTTTGGGTTGTCCTATTGAGATTATTGAAAGCGAAAGACCGTATAACCGACATTTTTTAGTTAGGCGCATGCGGGAAAATGCGCTCGAGTCCACCTGTCTCAAAGATAAACTTGTCCTCCGGGAATGACACAAAGAATCGGAAAAGGTTGGAGATGTCCCTTCTTCGGGGCAGCTCCCAATAGTGAATCTGATCCAAGGGTATGGGGATATTGAGGTTGTTGTACAGTTCATTTAAAATGTTTAACTTTCAACAAAGATCCATAAGCTGTTGGTCGCTGCTAAATGGCGGCTTGGTAAAAAGCAAAGCGGTTATAAGCGGTCTTTGTGAAAACATTCCTAATATTGTAATATTTGTGAAAATATGTAAAATAAAATCATCTAACAGGCGGATGGACAATAGATTTTAAGACAAGTTGCTTAAGAAGGAATAATAAATGGACACTATAATTTCAATTCTCAGAGTGATTCACGTGATTACCGCCGTTTTGATGGCATGGCCGTTCTATGCTCTAGTGGCAGTTAACCAACGTATGCGGCTAGGTCCACCCCTGGGTGACCGAGTAGACACGTTGTTAGAGAACATGATTAAAAACCGTGTGCTTCCCTGTTACATTTTTCAAGCAACCGCGCTCGTAACAGGACTTGCGCTTATTCTCCTGCGCGGGATGGGATTGGTCACGCTAGTAACAATTCCAGTCCTTGGTTTGAAATTCTTGCTGCTGCTGGCGATTGCAGGATTGCTATCCGTTGTGACTTTCAGCCTACAACCACGTATTGATGCGCTTTTCGCCAAGCGCGATGCTGATGGAAAATTCCTGGAAGATGATGCGGCACAAATTCGTACATTACGTGGACGGCGTAAACAACTCTCATCACTATGCATGTTCTTCGTATTAACGTCAGCCATGCTAGGTGTGCAAGCGTGGGTAGCATTCCCCCTGTGGTTGACATTTGTGCTGATAGCTGCAGTTGCTGTTTTTACTTGGCGCGCCTATACAAGCGTGACATCGTGGGGGTGGGCCTGAAGAAATTGCAAAGACGAGACCAACGCTGCCCTCCAACGGCTCCAGGCGGACACATTCGCTTTGCTCAATGCAGGCAGCGGCTCCACCGCTCGCGATAGCAATGCTTAGTCACATATGATAGGATATGGCGGAAACGATACCTGGATCAGCGATAGTGCCGGGCGATCTCTGAGGCATACTTCCTTCCGACGGTTTCACGGTTGGCTTCCAGCCAGTCCGAAAGCCTGGTCGTGCCGCGCGGCGGGTCAGACGAAACCAACAGGCCGGCCATCAAACCCTGTACTTCTTCCCGGGTGATCAATACATCCCCGATGAACAGGCTGATGAACCGGGCTGCCAGCAAGGCCAGTTTGGCCGGAAAATGCAGGATTGGCTTGGGACAGCCTATCTTCTGACCGATCAAGCGCACTAGGTCGTCAAAGGAATAAATATCCGGGCCGGTTACGTCGAGGATGACATTCTTCTGCTGGTAGACCGATTGGCAGGCAATCTCCGCCAAGTCGTCCACGAAAACCGGCTGGAGCTTGTATTGGCCGTCTCCTATCTGGGCAAAAAACGGGAAGTGCCGCAAGATCCAGGCAATGTTGCTGATCAGGATATCCTCCTGACCGAATATCAAAGTGGGGCGCAGGATGCAGTAACTCATCCCGGAATCAACAATGACCTTCTCGTTGGCGGCTTTACCGCTGAAATAAGGCAGATGCGACTCGAGCGAGGGGTTCGTGATGCTGATATGGACGATGCGGCGCACACCGGCAGCCTGGGCTGCACGGACCAATCGGCGGGTATTTTCAACTGCGCCCACCTGCGTAACGGTCCCGCGGTCGAAACGCACCCAATAAGTGTTGACCAGCACATCCGCTCCAGCTAGGTGGTCGATCAGGCTGTTTTCATGATCGAAATCCAGCGGAAACGCCTGGACCCTGCGGCCGAATGGATCCGGACGGTGCGGATGATTCGTCAGGGTGATCACCTGTTCGCCTTTATCCAGTAAATGCCGGGTTATGTATTTGCCTGTATATGAAAATGCTCCGGTAACAATAATTTTCATCATGGGATCCTTTCCTTTCCATTTCTAAAAAGGTACTTGAACCAGACCGGTGACTTTCGTCCCGGTAAAAAGGAAGACAACCTTGCACTTCCGGGTTACTTCAATATCTTCAAGACGGTCTGGACAGTTTTCAGCCCCAGTTTATCCAGACGGGTTACGGCATTGACCAGGGAATCGAGTGCGTCGAAAAAGTCCTTCATGGTCCGCAGCCTTTGCAGCAGAAAAGCACGCTCCGGGTCGGATTGGTCACCCGACTCCAGTTGTTCCAATGTGACCCGCACCGTGACGACAGCCCGGTCGAAGTCACTGTTGCGCCGCTCAAGCAGGATGGCACGCACTGCCCGGTAGAAATCCGTCTCGGCAATGTAGTAATCCTTGCGGTCGCCCAGTTGGGCGGCGGGGTGGACCAACCCCAGGCGGGCCAACCCGCGTACATTCGTGCTGATGGCACCCTTGGTCAACCCGGTCTGCCTGACCAGTTCGTCCAGCGAGAGCGGTGCGGGGGATAGATACAAAACCGCAAAAATGGCACCCATGCCTTTGGGGAAGCCCCAAAACCCGCTGATGTTGCTCAAGCCTGAAATGAAATCCTGTCTAAGTCGAGCCATGTCTCCGGTCATGTTTATATCTCTCATTCAGTACGTTTAGTTAGTACTATATAAAATATATTACAAATTGATCAAAACAGCAAGATGCAAAAATTCCCGCTTGGATGATCGGCACCCTTTAGGGTTAGTCGTTAGCTTGAGTCTTTCTTGAACACATCCCTCAGCAGCAGCGCGCCGCCAACCCCCACCGCCACCAGCGCCAGCACGAAGCCGGTCAGCGCCGCCAGGACGACCGCGTACGCCCAGTTGACCGTTTTGGAGGTCCCATTCGCAAGCCCGGTGATCACCGCCAGTGTCTGGCTCCCCACCAGCAGGAAGACCGCGCTGCCCAGCCCCCAGCCGATGAGGCTTATGCGGGCCTTCGCCCGGAATGCCGCCCAGAAAAGAAGCGCTCCTCCTGCCAACGCAGATGGAAAGAGCTCGGCGGGCATGAGATAGTCGAAACGGAAAACGCCCCGCGTTACGAGACCCGCCAGCAAAAATACGATGGGGGCCAGGAGGGGGAACCAGATCAGCACGGTCCCCGCAATTGCAAAAATTTTTGTGAAAACGCCTTTGTTTTCCATTTTGATCACCTCCGGCTACCTGCCTCGCTTCGCCAGCTTGAGTCGCACTCCATTTATCCACATGGGATATCCATCCTCACTATATAAGAAATTTGGATCGAAAGCAAGCCCTGGATTTTAGGACTCCGGGAAATCGATAATTGTCGGTTTGCCTGAAAATCGATGATCTCTAGAAATTATCGTTTATTTCACCGCGATGCTATAATGCATCGATCGTGTCGTGCAATCAAACGCAGGTATTTTCGCAGAGGACGAACCATGTTTAATTTGGAAATTCCCTCCGTCCAGTGGGCCATCCAGGTGCTCACGCTCGACTATCTCATCGACGGCAGCCTGGACGCGGAGAGGGACAAAAATTCCTTCCGCCTGCAGGGACATGACGTCAGCCCGCTGCCCCTGACCTCGGCGCGGTTCCGCGTGGCGGGAGCGCTTTCCGTCTCTCCGCCGCCTGCAATCCCCTGGGTGCTCATCTACGGGGACCAGCTGGTGGCGATCATCCCAAAGGATGAAGCCAGCCAGGCAGCCGCCCGGCAGATGAACGCAACCTTCAAGGTGGCGGTGAAGGCCGAAGTTTACGCTGGTCCATACGTTATCCGCGGCGAGGTGCTCAGCCCGGACGGTTTGCTGAGGGTGTTCGAAGGCTATACCGGTTTCCCGGTTCAGAATGCAGAGATCAAGTGCCTGATCCCTGGGGCGCAGCTTGGACAGTTGAAAGCACCTTACGTGCTGGTGATGAGCCGCCATAAGCAGGCGCTCGTCCCGATCAAATAAAAAACAACTCCCCGGGTATGCGGCCGCATTTACGGGACTGCGACCCTGCCGGGGGGAATTTTAATTGGAGGAAGGAATATGCCAGACAAAATTCTCGTCACCTACGCCAGCCGGACCGGGTCCACAGTGGGGGTGGCCGAAGCCATCGGCAAGACGCTCGCCGAAAGCGGGGCGCAGGTGGACGTGCTGCCCATGCAGGACGTGCACGACCTGGCCCCTTACAAGGCGGTGGTGGCGGGCAGCGCCATCCAGAACAGTCAATGGCTGCCGGAGGCCGTGCGATTCCTAAAGGTCAACCGGGCGGTTCTTTCTGCAAAACCATTTGCCACATTCCTGGTCTGCATGACCCTGGCGATGAAGAATGCGGACCGATACCGCGGCTTCGTTTCGGAATTCCTTGCCCCGGTGCGCCAGGTGGTGAAACCGGTCAGCGAGGGGTTCTTTGCAGGCGTGCTCGATATCAAAAAGGTGCCCTCTGCCAGCAACCGCTTCAAGTTCCGCATGAGCGTGCTCTTTGGGGCGTGGAAGGAGGGCGATCACCGCGACTGGAATGCGATCCGCTCCTGGGCCGCGGGGCTGCCACAGTTGCTGGACGTGTGAGCTGGTTTTACGATTGCACCATCGTGACGACTACTTTCCCGCGCGGGTGTACGTCTTCGACATAGCGGAAGGCGTCCGCCGTCTCACTTAACGGGTAACTTCCATCGATCACCGGTACGACCTTTCCGGCTTCCAGCAGCTCTTTCAATGTGGTCAAATCCTGCTGGTTGAATTTCGCGATCCCCATGAAACGCATTGTCTGCCCCCCGCTGCTGGACATCCATCGTCCCAGGCGCCTCGGCTTGCGGTTTTTAATTTCCCCCGCCGCAGGTAAATGTGCCTGCGGTTTTTTGTTAATTGTGAGAAACAGAGATGATTACAGACGATCCTTTGGAATTGATGGAAGAGCTCGACGATGAAGCTCCGCTTGAGACCTTCGAAAAGATAAAAAAATCCGGCAGCCGCGCCACAGCAGGCGAGTCGGCCGCGGGCCGGCACCGCATGCCGCGCCATCTTCCGGTGCAAAAGAAAACGACGGCTGAGACAACCGAGTTCATCCACACCCAGGACGACTCGGTCCAATCCTTAGAGTTCACGTACAAGGCTGCCCGTTTTGAAGAGGGGTGGCTGCTCGACTCGCTGGGTTACTTCTACGAACAGGGCTGGATCTCGGACGTTCTGCGCAAGGTGAAAGCCGGCAAGGAGGCCTCCGTCTATCTGTGCCGGTCGGGCGGACAGGTGCAGGCGCCGCTGGTGGCGGCCAAGGTCTACCGTCCGCGCATGCTGCGGAACCTGAAGAACGACCAGCTTTACCGCGAGGGCCGCACGGTGCTCGACGAGAACGGCAGGGCCGTGCTCGACCTGGGCATGCTCAAGGCCCAGAAGAAACGCAGCGTTTACGGGGAGCAGGTCCGGCGCCAGTCGTGGATCGCCCACGAGTTTACTGCGCTGCAGGCGCTGAACGCGGCGGGCGGCGACGTGCCGTTCCCCTACGCCATGGCAGCCAGGGCCGTCCTGATGGGCTACCTGGGTGACGAGCTGCAGGCTGCACCCACCCTCAATACGGTCAACCTGACCGATGAAGAGCGGGGCCCGCTTTTCGAGCGCATCTTGAAAAACGTGGATCTGCTGCTGGGAATCGGCTGGGTGCACGGCGACCTCTCGGCTTACAACATCCTCTACTGGCAGGGGCAGATCGCCTTGATCGATTTTCCCCAGGTCGTGCCCGCCCGCGACAACCGCAACACGTATGCACTTTTCGAACGGGACCTCACCCACCTGTGCGGATATTTCAGCGACCAGGGACTTGCGCTGCAACCCCGCCGCATCGCCGCGGACCTGTGGACCGGGCGCGGTCTCCGGCTGGGACCGGACGTCCACCCGGCGCTGCTGGATGCTGACGACCCGCGCGACCGGAACTTGTGGAAGGGAGGCTGAAACAATTGTCATTGCGAGCCGCGCACTAACCCCCGTAGTTTGGGGGTAGCCGCGTGGCAATCTCCTCGCATCCAAGTTTGATTTGGATTTGTTTGGTGTTCTATTCGGGCGGACTTGTGGGAACCAGCAAAAGGCTGGGGCGTCCCCCTCTCTCAGCGCGCTTTGGATGAAATGTGTTTCGCCGCGGTAAACAGCGCCACGATCAGATCGATATCCAGCGGCTTGGTTAACACCGTCTTGATCCCCTCTTTCATCCCCTGCCGGATGATTTCATCCGCCGCGTAGGCTGTCATCAGGTAGGTGGTCAGGTGCGGGTGGGTCTTGCGCACTTCCCTGTAGAGGGCTACCCCGTTCATGTCGGGCATCCTCACATCCGTGAGCAGGATGTCGATCACATGCTTTTTAAGGATACCGAGCGCTTCCGCCCCGGAAAATGCCGGGTAGACTTTAAACCCCTTGAATTCCAGGATATCCGCCAGGCTGGATGCCACCTCGGGCTGATCATCCACGACAAGAATGGAAGTCAAATCGCTCATTTTTTGGCCTCCCCAACAGGTAAATACAAGGTGAAGGTACTGCCCTTGCCCAGCTCACTTTTCACATCGATTCTCCCGCCATTGGCTTCTGCCAGTTTTTTGCTGACCGCCAACCCCAGCCCGATCCCCTTGCTCTTGGTGGTGAAGAGCGGCTCGAAGATCCTGGCCATGTTTTCGGGAGTGATGCCCTCGCCGCTGTCTTTTACAGAAATCGCCACCATCCCTTTTATCTTGCGGGCCGAGATGGTTATCCTGCCCCCCCTGGGCTTGGCATTGGGTATGCCCGGGGGAATGATCGCCTGGCAGGCATTATCGACGATATTGCCGAGCACCTGCTGCATCTGCCCCATATCCACTAACACCTCCGGCAGGTCCTCGGGCAGCTTTAGCGTGGTTTTGATCGACTCGGGCACCGTGAAGCGCATCAGGGTCCACTGCACCAGCTCCGCCACGGATACTTGGCTCCGCTCCATCGATTCCAGCCGGGCAAAGTCCATCAGGTCGGTGATGATCTTCTCGGAGGTCTGCACTTCACGCGCGATCATGGAGTGATAACGCCTCACCTTTTCTTCCGCGTCCGGCTGGATCAGCTTCAGGTAATAGACTGCGTTGGAAATGATGCCGAGCGGGTTGCGCAGTTCGTGCCCCACGCCCCCCGCCAACTGCCCCAGCATCGCCAGCTTCTCCTGGCGGACGATCTTTTCCTGCGCCAGGCGCAGCTCGCGCGTGCGTTCCTCCACGCGCTGCTCGAGTTCGGCATTGAGCTGGATGATCTGCGCTTCCGCCTGTTTGCGCGCCGTAATGTCATGTGCCACCCATAACGTGCTGTCTTCTGTCAATGGGCTGATGGCGGTCTCGAACTGCACAATGCGGTCGCCAATGGGGAGACTGTATTCGACCTGGGAGGTTTGTTTTGTATCCACTACATTTTGAATAACATTGATAAAAGTATCAGCCTGGTTGAGTGGGAAAACTTCGCCCAAAGGTTTACCGATCAATTCTTCAGCCGGTCTTACCAGCAGTTCGGGATTGGTGGGGGCGAACTTGCGATGGACCCCTTCCCTGTCGATCACCATCACCACGTCGTGCATGGAAGCGAACAGGGCTCGCAGTTCAGCCTCCGACTCGCGCAGGGCCTCTTCCGCCTGCTTTCGCTCGGTAATGTCGCGAGCATACAGGTTAACGTCTTCACCCTTGGGAGCAGGTGCGATGGAAACGGAGAAAATGCGTCCCTTGCAAGGAACCTCTTTGGTTGTACCCTTTTGAGCCTCAAAAACTTCCTGGGCCGGTTTTCTCAGCACTTCAGGAGCGGGTTCACCCGGCTCCAATTTTAAATCTTTCATTTGGAGCAGGGCTGCATTGTTGGCGTATAGCAGTTTCCCGTTATGGGCAATGCGCATCACCGGGTTGGGGTTTTCGGAAGAGAAACGTGCCAGGTCATGGATTACTTTTTCCGCCCGCTTACGCTCCGTGATGTCGTGGGAAATGCTGCCTGCCATGAAGCCTTTTTCGGTTTTAAACTGGTAGGTAGTCATCAGGATGGTCCGCAGCGTTCCATCAGGTAGCTGGACTATTGTCTCCAATTCTTGTCCGATGCGTGGGGATTGGCCTGTCTCCAGAAGGCTCATGATGGCTTTCTCAAGCCTTTCCCGTACTTCCGGATTTTTTATCTCATTACGTACCATTTGGAATTGGATTTCCCAAAGGTTCCTGCCAATGGCGTCCACCCGTTTAATTCCGGTTATTTGCTCTTGTCTGTCGTTCCAATCCACGATTTTCCCTTGTTCGTCAATGATGACAATGCCTTCAGAAGACTGTTCGACCAGGCTGCGAAATTTTAGCTCACTGTCACGTAAGTCTTCTTCAACCCGCTTTCGCTCCTCCCGCAATAGTTTATCTTCCAGTGCACGGCGCACCGCTTCACCCAGCCGGCCCAGGCGGTCTTTAAGTAGGTAATCAGCCGCGCCTTCGCGCACGGCTCCCACGGCGGCATCCTCGCCGATACTGCCGGAAACGATGATGAAGGGGATATCCAGCCCACGTTCCTTGGTAAGTTTTAGGGCGCGCATCCCGCCGAATTGGGGCAGCGACCAGTCAGCCAGGATCAGGTCCGGACTTTTCTTGAGCGCTGCCAGGTACTCCGCCTCGGTCTCGACGCGCTGCCAGTCCGGTTCGAACCCGGCCCGGCGCAGCTCGTGCAGCATCAGTTCGGCATCGTCCGCCCGGTCTTCTACGATCAACACATGCGTTGGAGTGGACATGATCATCTCCAGGGTTTACTGGTTGCAGTTGAAAGGTTATTGATTGAAGGATTCAGCCCGGGTCTTTTCCCGGAAATACGCAATCTCAAAGCAAAGGCGGCTGGTTCAGCAGCAGCCAATACAGGCCCAACTGCCTCACCGCCTCGGTAAACTGCTCGAAGTCCACCGGCTTGGTAATGAAGCTGTTGACGCCCAGCCGGTAACTTTCAACAATATCCCGTTCCTCGCGCGACGAGGTGAGCACCACCACCGGGATGGCGCGTGTGCGCTCATCGGATTTAATTCGCTTCAGCACTTCCATTCCATCCACCTTGGGCAATTTTAGATCCAGCAGGATCACCTTCGGCGGTCGGTTGATGCTGCGTTTGGCAAACTCTCCGGTGCCAAATAGGAATTCCAACGCTTCTGCACCGTCACGTGCCACGTGAATGCTGTTGGCGATGTTGTTTTTTTTCAAAGCGTGCAGGGTTAATTCCACGTCATTTGGATTGTCTTCGACCAGCAGGATTTCGATTGAATTTTCATTCATCATGTGCCTCCATAATTCTGATTGCAAATCTCAGATTCCAGATTTCAGATTTACACGTCATCTACTTTTAGCAGTTTTGAGGGTAACGACAAAAATGGATATCAACTCACCGGCTTCCCTCATTAAAATCTTTACGAGTTCGCTATTCTCGATCCCACTCTCCGATAGGATTTCAAGCCAATACAAAGATTCATCCGCTTATTCATTGTTTCCTGATCCATGTCAGTCCACTCCAATTTGAAATCAATAATCTCAAATCGTAAAATAGAAGGTCGCGCCTTTATCCACTTCCGCCTCAGCCCAAGTGCGCCCGCCGTGGCGGTGGACAATGCGCTGCACGATCGCCAGCCCCACGCCGGTGCCTTCATATTCTTCTGCCCGGTGTAATCTTTGGAATACACCGAACAACTTGTTTACATACTGCATGTCAAACCCAACCCCGTTATCCTTAACAAAGTAGATGCATTCCGCCCCGGTTTGCCTCGACCCGATTTCAATTTGCGCGTTTTCCCGCTTGCGGGTGTACTTGAACGCGTTAGAGAGCAGGTTGACCCATACCTGTTTGAGCAGAACCGGGTCGGCTTCGCATTCAGGCAGATCGCCGATCGTGACTTCCACATTCCGCCCCTCCTGCTCGGCCCGCAAGTCCGCAAGTACTTGGGCCACAACTTCTCCTGGCGCCACGCTCTGCTTGTTGAGCGGCAGGTGGCTCAGCCGTGAGAAAGCTAGCAGGTCTTCGATCAAATGCCCCATCTGCTGGGCGTTCCCGCGCACCAGGTCCAGGTAGCGTTTGGCTTCAGGGGGAAGTTGTGAGCCGTATTCTTCGAGCAGGATGCGTGAAAAGCCATCCATCGCCCGCAGCGGGGAACGCAAGTCATGCGAGATCGAATAAGAAAACGCTTCCAGTTCCCTGTTTGCGGCTTCCAGTTGACCTGTGCGTTGCTGCAGAGCTTGCTCTGCTATTTTACGCTTGGAAATATCAATGATGGCTGCCACCCTAACCTTTCTTCCTTCGTATTCCATTTCTCTGACCCGGATTTCTATCGGGAACCTGGTTCCGTCTTTCCTCAGCCCGGTTGACTCATACGGTCCAATGCTGCCTGCGGCAATCTCTACTCTCATGGCCTCGATGGCCTCTGGTGCTACCGTCAATGGAATCACCTGTTTTCCCGGTAATTCCTTCAGCTCGTATCCAAACATCCTGGAGTATTGGCTGTTCGCGTTCAGGAAAATGCCTTCATCATGAATGACGATGGCTTCAAACGATGCCTCAGACAGGCGACGAAACCGTTCTTCGCTCTCCAGGAGTGCTTCTTCGGCGCGTTTGCGTTCGGCTAGTTCCCTTTCAAGGTGCTTGTTCGAGGTACGGAGTTGTGCAGCGCGTTCCGTCACGCGCTGCTCCAGGGAAGCGTTGAGTTTGCGGATTTCCTGCTCTGCCTGAACCCGCTCGGTGACGTCGCGCGCATACAGGTTGGCGGACATATCCCCCCGTGAAGGTGCGACTGCAATAGAGAAAGTGCGTTTCCCGCAGGGGATATCAACCGTTTTCGTTTTTTCGGTCTCAAGGACTTCGCTGGTCAGGTCCTTCAACACGTCAGGAACAACTTTGCCCACCTTCAGTTTCCAAATTTTCAGGAACGTGAAAGCTGACTGGTTGGCATACAGCAAGCTGCCGTCCGAGGCAATGCGCATCACTGGGTTGGGATTTTCAGATGGGAAGCGCGCCAGGTTGCGGATGGTCTCCCCCGCCCGCTTGCGCTCGGTGATGTCATTGGAAAGAATAAAAATCCCCTCCGGTACAGGCTGAATGCTTAGTTCGAACCACCCTTTTTTTTCATCCGGATAAACAAATTCATTCTCCATTTGGTGAGACGAATGCTTATTCATGCAGAGCTGGAGAACATAAAATAATTCAGTTTTTTCTATGCCAGGGTATATTTCCATCATCTTGTGACCCACCAGGTTTTTTTTTGTCTGGTGACCATGCCGGGCGGCGGCATCGTTAACATAAAGATAACGCCAGTTAAAACCGATGATCTGGCAGCCCTCAAGCATGGCATCCAGCGTTTGGCGATACTTCACTTCATTTGGGTAAAGCGCCTCTTCCACCTGTTTACGCCTGGGGATGCCTGCACGACTCCCGGGTATTGATCTGGCAGCTTTAACGGTCGATTTTATCGTCTTTGTTCTCACTGACGTCACGGTGGAGCCCTTTTTGGAATTCATGAGCTTTCTCCCTTAAAATTCCGAGCCAATACCTAGGGTAACCAGACGGGGAGCAAGCTGCAATTTTCCTTTCCCCCGGAGATCCATGCGGCTGCTGTTGGCCTTGATTGCGCGCTTATGCGCATTAAATAACTATACTGCAAATCCCCAAAAATCGCAATGCTGGATGATTATGTCTATACAATCACCATTACCATCTCGGTAATTCCTTTTGTATGAAACTTGCTTGCGTTCTCAACGGGTGGGTCGCAAGTGGCGGCCCCGTCCGCTCAATGCGATTTTGATGATATATGTTTATGCGCCATGAATAGTGACACGATCAGATCGATATTCAGCGGTTTGGTTAACACGGTTTTCACCCCTTCTTTCATCCCTTTCTGGATGAGGTCATCCGCCGCGTAGGCCGTCATAAAGTACGTGGTCATGTTCGGGTGGGTCTTGCGCACCTCGCGGTTAAGGGTCACCCCGTCCATGTCGGGCATGCGCACATCCGTGAGCAGGATGTCGATCGTATGCTCGCCCAGGATCTTGAGCGCTTCCGCCCCGGATATAGCCGAAAAGACAATAAAACCCTTCGCCACCAGGATATCTGCCAGCGTGATCGCCACTGAGGGGTGATCGTCGACAACCAGGATGGCGGTAGGTTCGTCCATCCCTATTTGCCTTCCACCGGCAGGAAGAGGGTGAAGGTGCTGCCCCTGCCTAATTCGCTTTTGACCTCGATCCGCCCACCGTTGGCCTCGGCCAGTTTGCGGCTGACGGCCAGCCCCAGCCCGATGCCCTTCGACTTGGTGGTGAAGAGCGGTTCGAAAATCCTGGCCATGTTCTCGGGGGTGATCCCCGTGCCGGTATCCTTCACGGCAATCCCAACCATCCCCTTTTGCCGCCTGGCTGAAATCGTAAGCACGCCTCCCTTGACCACTCCCGTGGTGGGATCTTTTAGCGTCACATCTGTGGTCGAGCGCAGGGAGGCCATTGCCTGGCAGGCGTTTACGGTCAGGTTGCCCAGCACCTGCTCCATCTGACTTAGGTCGGCAAAAACCTTCGGCAGGTCCTCGGATATCTCCAGGCTGGTCTGGATCGACTCGGGGACGGCAAAGCGGGTGAGGGTGCGCTGCACCAGTTCACGCACCGACAACAACTCACGGTCTGTCGAATCAAGTCGGGCGAAGTCCAGCAGGTCGGTGATGATCTTTTCAGAGGTATGCACCTCCTGCTCGATCATGGCGTGGTATTGTCTTACCTTCTCATCGGCATCCGGCTGGATGTATTTCAGGTAGTAAATGGCGTTCGAAATGATTCCCAGCGGGTTGCGAAGTTCATGCCCCACGCCGCCTGCCAGCTGACCGAGCATTGCCAGCTTCTCCTGGCGGAAGATCTTTTCCTGGGCCAGCTGCAATTGGCGGGTACGTTCCACCACCCGCTGTTCCAGGTCGGCGTTCAGGCTGAGTATCTCCTCCTCTGCCCGCTTGCGGTTAATTGCAATGGCAACCTGCGTTGAAACGAATTCCAGCATGTCCTGCTCGCGTTCGCCGTACGCCTGTGGATCGGTGTAATGTTGGACGACCATTGCACCGATCGTTTTGCCTTCGACGACCAGTGGAACGCCCAGCCAGATGGCAGAAGACAGGCCCAACAGTTTTATTTTACCCCGCCGTTCCAATTCGTCATGCACCGCTTGCGTGCATAGTAGGGATTTACCGGTCCTCAGGACGTAGGCGGTCAATCCCTTGGCAGGTTGGAGTCCGCTGATAAGGGGCTCATCCTCTGCATCCTTGAAATAGGGAAACAGCAGCAGGTTTTGAGATTCATCATAAAGCGTGATATAGAAATTTTCCGCCGGCATCACCGATAAGATGATCTGGTGGATTTGAGGATAAAGGTCCTCAAGGGACCTGGTTGTGTCGGCGGCCGCCGCGATCCGGTATACCGCCTCCTGGAGAGTTTGCGTCTGCTTGCGCTCGGTGATGTCGCGCACAACGGAAACATATAATCCACCCGAAGGCAATTCCACATGTCCAACACTGATCTCGACCGGGATGCGCCGCCCGTTGCGATCGATGTCCAGCCCCTCAAACAAGGAATTCCCGTGCAGCGCTATTTCGGTTTTAAGCACACTGCCAGATTGCCTCACTTCCGGAGCCTGCACATCCGGCACATGCATCTTCAACAATTCAGCGCGGCTGTAGCCAAGCATCTCGCAATAGCGCGGGTTGACGTCGACGATCTTATTATTATCATTTGAGATCATGACACCGTCGTTCGCCTTTTCGTAAATAACGCGGAAACGTTCCTCGCTCTCTTGCAGCGCTTGCTCCACCCGTTTACGCTCAATGATTTCCTGCTGCGCTTCCCGGTACAACCTGGCATTCTGCAGGGTGAGCGAGATGATATCCGCTGCCGATTGGATCATCATTACATCCGCATTGTCAAATGCATCCACGCGATCGCTTTCCACGTTGAGGGCGCCCAGTAGGTCGCTGCCGCTGCGCATGAGGGCAACAAATTCACTGCGCAGTGCGGGTCCCCCCGGCTTCTTGACATCGTTCACATATCCGGGTTGTTTCGAATTATCGCGTACCCACTGAGTCTGCCCCGTCTTGAAGGCATTCCCGATCACACCCTTGTGGATGGGGTATGTGGCGCCCAATTCAGCGGCAAGTTTCCCCGCCGCCCCGCGTACCACCCAGTGGGTCCCATTTTCATCGGGGAGTGCAATGGACACGTGCGGGAGACCGGTGAACCTGACGATCGTTTCAACTGCTGAACCCGCGATGTTTTCCGGCTCGAGTAGACCGCTGACTGCGCGCAGGACCTGGTACAACATCTCGCGCTGCTGTTCCGACCGCTTGCGCTCGGTGATATCCACCAGGGTTCCCATCACTGCTGGTTTGCCCTGATAATCAATTCTCATGCCATGGACTTCCATGTAAATGATGGAACCATCTTTCTTTATGCCTTTGTACCCATTGTTTCCTGTTTGATTTTTTCCCGCTAGTCTCTCCTGGATGCTCTTCGTCACTGCCGCAACGTCTTCCGGGTGGATCAGGGCTCGTGGGTTGAGTCTGCCAATGATCTCCCTGGGTGAATACCCAAACATCTTCGCAAAACTTGGATTTACGTACACCATTTTGGCATCCTGGATGATGAAAACACCAAAAACAGACCTTTCGGTGAGCTGTCGATACTTCTCCTCGCTCTGTTGCAAAGCCTCTTCAGCCAGCTTGCGTTCAGTGATATCCAGGATGAAGCCCACTGTTGCCGGACCGTCCGCGAATGCTGTGCTTGTCACGTACATCAGCACCGGGAATTTTGTCCCGTCCTTACGCATGCATTCCGTTTCATATGCGGCAGGCACCGGCAGTCCCTTGGCGCGGCGCTGGATGTTTTCCTGGATCCGGGGACGTGCCTCCGAAGAGAAAAGTGCCATGGGCGCCAACTCTCTCAATTCCTCCAGGGACGATAATCCAAACATCTTCAGATAACTCGGATTGGCGTAGGTGATCTGGGTGCCGCGCGTTACGTTGATCGCCAGCGGCGCGGACTCGAACAGCAATTTATACCGTTCTTCAGCTTCTCTCAGCAATTCCTCAGTCCGTTTTACCTCGGTAATGTCATGAGCAGATGAAAGCGCTCCCGTAACCTTCCCATCCATATCCTTGAGTACCCGGCACCACCAGGCGAGCAGCCGCTTTTCCCCGTCCTTGCGTCGCTGCCAACTTTCCAAATAGATCACATCCTTGACACCTTTGAAAAGTGGGGCAATTTCTTTGTAAATATCCTGTTCACCCTCGAAGTAATAATCAGCCTTTTTACCGATCACGTCTTTGCCGAAAAATTCAAGACCCGACAGGTTGGCCCACGTATAGCCCTTCTTCTGGTCAACCTGCATAAGGATATCCGGAACGGCAGCCAGGATGGCTTCCTGTCGCATTGTCAGAGCCCGCAACGCTTCCTCGGAGCGGACCTGTTCGGTGATGTCATTGATCGAAGTTATATAGTAAAGGGGGTCACCCTCCTTGTCACGCCGTATGGCTATCCCTACATCAGCCCATACGATGGAGCCGTTCTTATGAAGGTATCTTTTATTGAATCGCACAGAGTCTTTTTCGTCTGAAACCAGCTTATCCACCGCCCGCTGGGTTAATTCTAGGTCCCCTGGGTGGGTGATTTCCTGCCATTTACGGTTTTTTAGTTCCGCCTGGGAATATCCCAGCATTCTCCCCAGGGCGCGGTTGACATCGATCTCGCCGGATGGCAGGGTCACCGATTTTCCGGTAACGGAATGGTCGAACGCATACTTGAATTTGTCTTCACTTTCACTCAGCGCCTCCTGCCCTTGCTTGCGCGCGGTAATATCCCGTGCCACGCCCAGGATCTCGATTTCCTGGTTTTTGCCGTGCATCGGCACCAGGTATTCTTCATATATTCTCCTGGCACCGTTGTCTCCCAGCCCGGCATGTTCGAAATACTGGGACTTCCAGGTCTTCACGGCTTTTTCCATTTTTTCACGGAATAACGCCACCGATTCAGGAGAAATGTATTGGTACACACTTGCACCAATGACGTCCTTTTCAGTAAATCCTTTTGCATAATGATTTAAATACAAGTATCGGCCTTCCGGATCGTGCAATGCCACGTAATCAGGGGTGGCGTTCACCAGGGAATGCCATTTCTCTTCGCTTTCGCGCAGGGCTGCTTCCAACTGTTTGCCCTGCTCCCGGTCTGCGGCACGCCTCAGTTCCCGCTCCACCACCGGCACGATGCGCTTCAGGTTTTCTTTCGGCACACAATCACAGGCACCAGCCTTCAACATCCCGACCGCGGCCTCTTCCCCCAGGCTGTCGGACACGATAATGAAGGGGGTATCCAGCCCGCTTTCCTGCAGGAGCTTGAGGGCGGTCGGACCATCCAGTTTTGGCAGGGCAAAGGCTGAAAGCACCACATCCCAGGCTGAATTTTTCAACGCCCGGCGCATTTGCACGGGAGTATTGACCTGTTCGAACGCGGGTTTGAACCCCCCTTTTTTCAATGTGCGCAGTATCAATTGGGTGTCGCTTTCCACTTCCCCCACGATCAAAACCGAGAGAGGTTTTGTCATGCCGATCTCCTTTTTTTACCGGGAATGTTTCCCCCCTGTGCCAGATGAATTTTAGATTATCACACAGATTCTAGCAATCCGCTCCTACAAAGTCGATAATAACGGTACCGGGCCGGTCAACAAAATGTTTTCACTTCAGAACAGCCGGATCAACTACAAATACCCCCGCACAACTGGACACCTGCCGGTAGGTGCAGTTCAGCCCGATGGCGCTGCAGGCCGCGCTGGTTTCGTCGGCTGCCCAATAATGTTCGTCCGCGCTCCACAAGCCTCCCCAAACCGCCCGGGCCTGCTCCCGTGATGCCTGGTCCGGGTAGGCAATATCAGCAATGACCACCCGGCCTCCTGTCGCCAGGTACTGCCCGGTGAGGCGTCTCAATAATCCCATCCTGGTATCCAGGTCAAAATCGTGCCAGACGTAGGCTGATACGATGCGGTCGAAACGCCTCGCAAGGCTCTCAGGCCAGGTCTCGTCGCGCAAGTCGGCCAGCACCGCGTGCAGACCGGGGAGCTTCTCCTGCGCTTTTGCCAGCATGTTCCCGGAGAAATCCGTCCCCCACACGTCACAGCCCAATGCCACAAATAATGCCGCCAGGTTGCCGGTACCGGTCCCCAGGTCCAGCACGCTCATCCCCGGGTCGACCCGGGCCTGCAGCACAGTTTCAGCCAAAACATCATCATACCCTTCGAACGAAACGGGGGCTGATCCGGCTGCCAGGGACTCGTCGTAATGCTTCGCCCAGTCGTCGAACAATTCCCTGCCGGTTTTCATTGGATCATTTCCATTAGGTCGACAGTTTACCAGAGAATCGGCATCCGGTAGCGCACTTCTTGAGTGTATTTCTTTTTCCCGTGCATGGAGCTGGAGTCGCTTTTGGGACTCTCCGCGCTGTGACAATCATTGCGGTGTGATCCTGCCTTTCGTGAGCATCTCCAGCTCGTGCGGATTAAAACGATGCCACAAATTGACACTCTCGTTCGCCAGGATGCCCCCAATGTAATGCCGGATATGCCTGCGCACGTGATCATTCTCCAGCATCGTGGCTGGCTTGATCCAATGATCCGCCAGGGCAAAAACAATGTCATCTACGTCGCTCATTACCACCGCCCCCAGGCACATGACGCACGGCTCGAGGGTTGTATAAATCACGCAGCCGTCATGCTTGTGAGCATATATCAACTGCTCGGCCTGGAGCAGGGCATTCATCTCGGCATGCGCGATCCCGCTCCGGCGTTCAAGGTGCCGGGCGCGGCCTCGCCCGATCACCTGTCCCTGGTGCACGATGACCGCACCGATCGGCTTTTCCCCTGCCTCGCCGGCAAGCTCCGCCTCTTTGAGCGCTTCCCGCATGAAATATTCGTGGTCCAGGGCATCAAAATCAAAGGACATTAGTGGAACCCTCCCGGGCATCGCTTTTACCTTTTTTTGAGTGCTTTTTTAGAAATATTTGGAACTCTTGCTTTTTTCCTGTTGAAAGCGACCACCTCTTAATTTCAGTCAACCCGACCCGCTGATACTTCGCAACCAGCAGTGCTTGGGTTAGCGATTGCTGGTCGTTCCAATAATAATAAGCTGCCAACCTGTCTTTTACACAGTCAGTTGGGCTGATCACCTTTAATATTCCTGTTGAGAACTTTACCTCATTGATGCTCCTTACCGGTTCATCTCCCACGGAGAGAGGCCCGGGAGGGAATTCCACAATATGCCTGGTGTCTGGATGTTTGAAATAGCGGTTGGTTTCGCAAAAACCGATATCCTCCATCGCGTCAATGATCTTTTTTCTTTTTACAAAATTGACATCCACCAGGTCAATGTCAGCGGAGACATATTGATTATCAGTGTAAATGGAAACAGCCGCGCCGCCGGACAGTATGACCGTGACCCCTCTTTTTTGCAGGTGCGCCTGGACGTATGTTGCTAATTCCGCCTGCGTCATTTTCCCGATACTTTTCATAGGGGTTTTCCCCGCCGGCGCGGCCTGCGCCTGTTCATCAGCAGCCGTTCGCGTTCATTTTCCGGATAAAAGCTGAGTGCTTTATCCAATATTACTTTTAACTCTTTTAGAAATGGGTACCTGGGGTTGAAGGTGTAAATTCGCGTGCGGCCTTTACTGGAACTTACAAGGATACCGCCAAGTTCCAATTTGTCCAGTTGCTTTTGAATGGGGGTGAGCGCCGTTCCAAAGAATCGGGATATTTCCCTGGCGTAGCCTTCGCCGAGGGCTTCAATGAAAATCAGGACCTTCTCAGAACTCTTGGATCCAAGCAGGGGTTCAAGCATCGTTTCGACTCCCTGGTAATCAAAGACATATGACCTAATATATAGGTCATATGACCTAATATATAGTTCATTATATCACGATTGATTGCCTTCTTGTTTTGCCTGTCTACCCAGGGAAAATGGAAGTTTCCCCTGCAAGCCACTGGATTTGAGGTCTTCTGGAGATGGAAATGTGCGGCCTTATTCTGCCTTCAGTACTTTTCTGTGGTTTGACGGGGCCTGGTCCCTCGCCATCCTCAAGTTACCTGTTGTCTTTTGCCCGCTTTGCTGTCATAATATTCGCGAGCTGGCTGATGTTTATCCCGGCGGGGAAAGCATGCAGCCGGCACGGACAGTTCGTTCAGCAGCAAGGTGCGACCATCGCCAGGAGAGTAGCCAATGACAACCATGTCGATCCAGGGAGTCTCCCTGTTCGTGAAAGTCACCGGAAAGGGATATCCTTTAGTGCTCATGCATGGCGAACCTGGTGCGGACCACGTATCCATGCTGCCATTCCGGCCTTGTGCGGATCAATTCACACTGGTCTTCTATGACCATCGCTGCAATGGCCGCTCTGTAGGGGCGGAAGTCTCATCCATGACGTGGGAAAACCTGACCGCGGATGCTGAAGCGCTGCGTCAGACGCTGGCTCTTTCAGCCGGGCCGGCCTCAAGGCTGCGACATTGCTACCCTTCAAGGTGCCACAACAGCTCGTGGCCTTCTATCACCAGAAGTGGGATAGGCCGGAAATTCTAACCATGGATCCGCTGTTAAACGTGCTGCAGCTCACTTTAGAGTGGGTACGCAGCGGCACCGAGTAGGTAGGCACCTCAACTTTTTCCCCATTCTTTTACCAACAAGCTTAAACACCAATTGACCTTCTCCAATTATATTTTACTGGTCTGGTGCGTGAACGATGGTTTCAGTTACCTGGCTCGGCTGACTAATACTACCCATTTCACCACGCGGCCGCATCCGAATGGATGATGATCCCGTCCTTTTTCAACAGCCTCTGTTCCTGCCTATTTATCTCCTCCGCCACCTTCAACCGGTCGTCCTGGTCGGGGAATTCGGCGGTGAACTCGGGGGAACCAAACAGCCGGCTGTCCTGGATGGCATCGAACGAAGCCTCGGGCAGGAAGTCAAGTGCGCCCGTTTTCCCGAGATCGACCCGGTAATGGGTAAAGGCTTCCTGTTCCAGGTCCCCAAAATCCACTCCTACCGGCTCCGCTCCCAGCTCGATCAGGATGCGGCAGAACCACGGCTCGAACAGGACCGTGTAACCCTTGCTGCCGCCCACTGAGAGTTCCCCCAGCGGCGTCTTTATATGAAGCGAGGCGGGCAGCTTGCTCATATTCGACCCGCACGCAATATCCAGGATCCTTTTGCCTTGAAGGTCCGCCAGCCTGGCATAGGACCTTGCCAGCCTTCCGGTCATTTGCGCGATGATTTCCGCAACGCCGGGTTCCCTCGCCAGTTTCCGCTCCAGGTCGTAACGGGTATCCAGTGCCTGGATTGTTTTCGCGATCCGGGCATGGTCTTGCTCGTCCTCCCATAATCCTTTTATACCGGCAATTAGCCGGTCCTTCCTATTTTCGATCAGCTCTTTTTTCATATCTTTTATATTCCTATCGGTTCGCGGACCAGGATCACGGTCATGCGCTCTTTGATCCACTCCCGCTCGATGATCAGGATCTTGCCCACGAAGGTCCCCATGTTGGCGGCTGCCCGCGTCTGGGCTTCCTCCCACGGCTGGACCTGTTCGCGAATACGTTTCATTGCCGTTTCGAGGTCGGGCACGATCTTTTGGCTGCCCACCACCAGGATCACTTTCCCGGCGGTGTTGGCGTAGGGACCGATCTGGCTGGCGGTTGCAGACGATATCACCAGGATGCCGTCCTCCGTGAGCGCCTGAACGCTGCCCAGCATGAAATCGGGAGCAACAATGAGTTTGCGGATCTCCCTCCCTTGGGTCTTGCGGTCCATTTTCATGAACTTGTTCCGCAGCCAGTCATATTTTTCCGGCTCCTGCAGGGCGTCGAAAATACCGGCGTCCTTCAGCGTTTTCGATTTCCCGGTGTGGACTTCCGCGCCCGCGGGGAGACGCTCCAGGACGATCTGCCGCGCTTCCTCTCCGTTATTGACGATCACCACCTCGATATTTCGTTCGCGGATCTTCTCCGCCACTTGTTCGATTGTTTTTTCTAGGGCCGGTTCTTCAAACCTGCGCTGAATTTTGGTCATATCTCGATAAACTCCTGAAATGTACCTGTAAATAAACCTGCAGGTTTACTGGCGGAGATTTTAATTCTTGAATGTTAATTAATCGTATTAATAATGAAGAAAATGAATATGCAATTGAAAGTTGTATAAAACAGTCATAAATCCCCCGAGTTGACCTATACCCTCGCTTCTAGTTCATCAGGTGAGGGCGGCTGAAAGATCGGTATCCATTCATTGAGCTTGGCTTCGGGAATATATGCTGCCCCCGGAGGGAGTTGAACATTCCTTGCTGCGAGTCGCTCAAATAGGACTGTTTCCGGCACGTCCAAAAAGTGAATTTCGCTGCCGGCGCTTGATTGCTTCGCGCGTGCCCGATAATCTTCCCGTTCAACTTTTGCCCAAAACCCATAATCAAGGATTACATTCACCCCCAGCTTAAGCACCCGTGCGGCGATCTCCCACAGCATGGCCTCGATGAGAAAGTGCCTGTCGTCGTGCTCCTTTTCCTCCACGTCGTAGCCGAATAGACGCGTGTGCCATTCGTCGGGGGTCAGGCGGAGCGCAGAATATTCCAGTTCAAGTTGTTTTGCAAGGGTCGTTTTTCCTGCCAGCGGAAGCCCGACCATAAGATGTAGTGTTGCCATACGTTTCTTGTTTTTTTATGGCCCGGCCTGGATCAGACGGGCAATATTCGAATTTAAAGAGGCTGTAACAGTCTGGCTGCCTCGAGTGAGGGTGCCTTGATAGAAGGCGTCGCTGGTATGGGCGATCCAGCCTTCAAGGTTGAAGGGGATGGCACTATCGATGGGTATCCACTCACCATTGTATTTTCGAGCAATATGAACGTTGGTACCTGTGGCCGTGCCGCCCTCGCAGGAGGGGAAACCAAGCGGATCACCCCTTTTCAGCCTCTGGCCAAGCCGGGCTTCTCCATTTGTGGCAATGTGTAAATAGAGAATATTCCAGCCGGTCCGTTCATTTCCATCCCCATCCAGATCCTCGATCACCACACCCGCCTCCGAACGGGCCACAACCCCATCTGCCATGGCCACCACCGGAACATCCGATGGATCACAGCCGTGCACCTGCGGGGCAAAATCGATCGCCGCCCAGGGCCGGAGTGCCGCCGCCCCCCAGGCAGAATGAGGACCACCGGTGAAGGCCCAGGCATAACCCGCCGAGAATGGCAGGCCCAGCGGCGGCTGCTGCAGATTGGCTGGGATATACGGCTGATCCATGTTCGCTGCCCATGGATCGCCAAACAGGTCGAGGGTCACACGCCTTAGGCCATCCGGCCCGGTGGCACGCGCATACGAGGCCTGGGAGACCAGGGAATAATAATACTGGAATGCCACCGTGGCGGCGGTCTGCCATGGATCCGGGCGTTCGATGGTGTAATCGGGAAATACAAGCTGGGTCAGACCGCCAGTTCGCCAGCCGTAGTAACCAGCATTCAGGATGTTTGCCGCATAGACGAGCTGACGATAAAGACCTTGCGCGTTTTCATCGACATAGCCGAGCAGATAGCCAACCGGGGGTGGGCCGGGTTGGGAAAGCGCCCCTGTCTGATATTCGAGAAGGACCAGCAGGGCGCGCGGGCTGATGCTGAAATTGGTGGCCACGATATCGATGATCTCAGCCGCTGAATGGTTGGTATCCCCGATGTCTTCGCGGTAATCCTTCAGCCAGCCGGGCTGGCTGGAAACAAATGCCGCCGTATTGAATCCGTCGACAGAAGGTCCATTGACGAATAGGCTGTCGGGCATAATCTGGAGCCGGGTTCCCCACACAGGTGAATAGGTGATTGGGATCTTCATCGGCATTCCAGGCAGCAGGGTGGTGGCATCCGCAGGGATTTGCGGGTTAGCCGCCCGGATCCCGGCAATTGTAGTGTTGAAATGAGCTGCCAGCGCAGGGGGCGTATCTCCAGTCTGGACCACATAATCCACCAGTTCGCCGGGGGTGTATACCGGTCTTTTCACCAAAGACTGGGGAGTGACAGTAACCATACTGGCTGGGGTGGTAGTAATCATCCTGGCCGGGGTGGCAGTAGGGTTCGGGAGAAGATCGAACAGCCAGGTGTTGCGGGCATGGTCATACGTCAGAGTGTAAGGAATGATGGACGTGTCGGACTGCCCATTGAAGTAATCCAGTTGCAAGGTGACATTAACAGCGCACTGATCACCCTGACACGTTTGAGTGACGTCCAACACGGTCACCTGGTTGACAGAATTCCAAAAGTCTACATATACCTGGTAACCGTCTTGCGAAGATCCATTAAGATTGTTCTGGAATCGATCACTAAGCAGCGTCCAAGTAAAAGTGTAATTTCTGGAATTGATATTATTGAAATAATAAGAAATGAAATCCTGAGGTGCCTGAGCCGTCGAAGTGGCCGTCTGTGGATGGGCTGATGGATAAGCCGTCAGAGTCTGGGCCACGATGGTCCCGAGGAAGTTGGAGTCCGGGTTCGTTTGGGTGGCCGGGCCGGAGAGATAAGACCGGACACAAGCTGAAAGGATTAAAAGCATCAGGGGGACATAAAAAGCAAGAAGCTTGACACGCCTCATGGGAAATCTCATTTAGTTGACTTCCCCGCCTTCTGCCCCAGCTCGGCCAACCCTCTGCAAAAAGCTTTCAAAGTGTTGACCTTTTCCAGGATAGTCCCGAGCCACAGCCAGTCCCCGAAGTTGGGCAGTGTGTACAGGAGGGGGTTTTATTTGTGTTGCGAGAGGGGATCGAACCATCACGGTGTCTCCAGCGGTGGACATTATATCCGGGTTCCAACCCCTAATTTCCGAGGTCCTAAATAGTGATGCTTTACGGATACTACTCAGCAGGTTTGGACTGCGCATCTTCGTTCTTTGCAACCTTTGACGCCTTCTCTGAGCCGCGCCCACCCGTGTCGGACTCGGTCCCGATGGATTCCACCAACTTGGCAGCTTTCCTCCGTATTTTCGTTCTGCCTGCCCTATTCTTCTGCAATTCCGTTAGGAAGGGGGTCGGCTCACAGCGTTTCCCCGCAATCTCAGCAATTCGATTGATCAGCATCGTGTATCCCATGCCAGCCTGTAGCGCTGCCAGGGCAAAGGCACTGGTACGTTCCAGGTAGGGATTGGCATTGACCTCAAGGACAACTGGTCTGCCATCGTCGGTAAGTCTAATGTCCACCCGGCCGTAATCGCGTACCTTCAATGCATAGGCTGCCTCTCGGCCAACGTTGGCTATCCGTGCCCGTATCTCCGGACTTAGCTCGGTGGCGACGATCGCGTTGACAGAGTTGTACTGCACGCTGGTTTCATCCGATTTGGCATCCGAGCCGTAGATCTTTGGAAATCCCCCAGGAAGCTTGGTGAAATCGAGCTCCATCACCGGCAGTATCTCGCTCGGGCAATTGCCCAAAATGCTGACGTAAAACTCGCGTCCTTCGATGTATTCTTCCACCAGGGCAGGCAGATTCAATTGCGTCTGGATGAAGCTGATACGCTCCACCAGTTTGGAGTATTCTGTTACCAGGGAGGAGTCATCGATGCCCATTGAAGCGTCACCAGTCAGAGGCTTGACGAACAAGGGAAACCGCATCCGGCCTGCGAATTCGATGTCATTCTTATCAAAGGTGATGGAGTTTGGATAAGGGACATCGTGGAACTTTAATAGTTTCTTCGTGATCGCCTTGTCCTGCCTTAGAGCCGACCCCAACGGGCCGGTTCCTGTAAACGGTTGGCCCAACATGTCAAGAACGGCTATCACGTGCATGTCGAACAAGTCGTTGTCGCAAAACCTCTCGCAGAGATTGAATACAAGTTGAGGTCGCTGCTCATCGAGTTTGTCAAGGAGTTCCCGCAAATCATCGGATATGCCGATAAGAGAAACCTTGTGGCCACCCTCAGACAGTGCTCCCGCAACCTGGTCCACGACTTCATCGTGTTCTGCACCGGCCTGATCGCGGTCTTCCCAAAACAGTACGGACACTTTGAGTTCATCCATTTTATTCCCTTCCTTTCTATCAGGGCAATGTCATAAGTCCATGAACCGACCCGTGCGCTGATAGTTCATCGCCAAGGTTGTTAAAAATACTGCCACGCTCACCATCCGCGTGGTCGTTTGGTCGGGATCTGTTTTGAGGTCAAGAAACTTAACTCTCTCCCGCAGCTCTTTGTAAAGGGAGCTCAAGACATGTCGGTCCATGCCGGTCCAGTGGTTCACGTCGCGAATCAGTCCTCTGCGATTCGCCTCGAGGATTTCCACTGCCGGTTGCCCTTCTGCTCCTGGGAATAACGTTTTCAGGTGTTCATCGATGACATGGTGCAGGGCGAGCTTGCTGCCAGTGCTGTCGTCACCTGCGTCGTACCACTCATCCAAAGTCATGGTCAGCTCTTCCACAGGTGTGTCCAGCGTATCAGCAGTTACGATGGGTGGCTGCCGGCCGTATTGGCGCGCAACTCGATCAACATATAGCAGCTTGGCCAGCGCGGGGGTATCCGCATAGCGCTCCCGCCATCCAGAGTCAGGCGCCAACCAGACAGCAAATGTTTCAGCAAAATCCTCATCGGGATGCTTCTGCGCGTACCAGCCAGGTATGTTGTGGACAAATCGGACACTGAAGGGATGGGGTTGGTATTTCTCTTTGTAGGGTCTTGAGAATCGCCCGAAGAGCCGCCGCCAGCCGGGCTTTGTATAGAGGCGATAGGCGTAATTGAATGCGTGTCCCGCCTCATGGCGGAGATACATCATCACTTCGGCTTCATTTTCAGCCTCTATGTCCGTCAACTGGCCTTCAAGCCCGGCCAATTTCGGATCTGCCAGGTAGAAGGGAATGCCAATCACCGGCACACCTTGAGGACATCCCCACTCATCCGAAAGGTATGTCTTGGGTCTGAAGGAAATGTCGGCGCTCTCCAACTCCTGGTAGAGTTGAGTGATCAACGCTTCAAGTCGTGTCCCCGGAATTACGAGGGATAGCTCACTAATCTTCCGCGATAACAATTCGCTCCGCTCTGTCGCCGGCTTGTCCTCTGAAACGTTTCCTCGAAGTTCCGCTGCGCTCATGCATACCAACTTACTTGATCGTGATCATAATCTGACCCGTACGAACCAGAGAACTGACCAGCAGAAGCAAGACCGCCGCGCGCCAACAACTGACGCGTGGTCTCGGAAAGACGACTGGTGCTGACATGGGACCCGAGCCATATGTTTGCAAAGCTGAAGCTTAACGCGAAAACCATTTGGACAGGAGAGATGATTTTGCGATTAATTATGGAACCTCCTTGTGACTGGGAATGGCTCAAATGAATTCCTCATCCGTGAGCTTCCTATCGTTTGCTAACCGTGAAAATGGCGATCTGCATACTGGCCTGTTTATTCTCTTTTCACGCTTCTTCCCGGATTTCAGCTCGACTAAATGCTCAGCTGCCGTTTGGCAGCTCACGAGCCGGCTTTGACGGGGAGCACAAAGCAATTTCAGTCAGCGCGGTAATAACGAGAATACCGCCTGGATAAATATCCTTGCTATTATCCTACAGCAAATCCTATCCAATCGTATCCATCGTTTAGGGGGTCTTGGTCTCCACCAGTTGGGGGAGAAACTGCTTCTATGGAGTCTATAACATGCACGGTTAGGAGTGATTTCCCGTCACAGGAGGGGATTCGAACCCTACCTAAGTACCAATATTCAAACTTAAATAAAAGCACCCCCTTTGAGATCTTTGAGCAAAGGGGGTGCTTTCTTTTCGTATCTCGTTTTAAGGGTCAGTTCACTCTCGCCTTTTGCAGTTGCTCTTTATGCACGTGTATCCGATATTCCGGATTTACGGGATTACCGTGATCCGGTCCATCGGTCCGGGCGCCACCGGAGAGTGAAGGGTTATGTAGTTTACAAAGGCGTCGAGGTCAACCCCACCGGTGAACAGGTTAGTCCCTGCCGTGAAAGCCGTAAAGTAATCCCCACCGGCTGCCAGGAAGTTGTTGACCGTCACCCGGAATGATGAGGCTGGATTGACAGCAACACCGTTGATCATCATGTTACTTACGTGGTTGCCGGCCGTAGCTGAAACACTCCAGGAGTAGGTTAGGCTTTCGGAAATTTGCAACATCCGGGAGTTGAAAACCTGCTGCTCGAGCACCGCCTTCAGCTGGTCGCCGGTCAAAGACATCGTCACCAGGGTGTTGCTGAAGGGCTGCTCGGCAAAGACCTCACCATATGTTACCTGCCCTGGCAACTCAGTGCCGCTGATCTGGTTATAGAGCAGGTCTATGCGGATACCACCCGGATTGGTCATCGCCACTACCGCACCGCCGGCAGCCGCTGGGACAGTTGCTTCGAGCTGGGCATCTGCGATCACATCACCCAAGGCTGATTCGCCCGCCGGGTTCGCCGTCTTGGTGATATCCGCCGTGATTGACCCGATCACGTGGTTGGCGATCGGGACGGCAACCGCCCGATACGGGGCAAGCAGTGCCGTCATGGCCGCATTTGGCACCGCAGATAAATATGGGGTCTCCACCGAGATGTTCGTCGCGGTCTTGGCGCTCACCTGGCCATTAGTGCCATCAATGGTCAGATCAATATCGGTCAAATATCTGCCGTTATACCCGGCACTGGTGACCAGCATAGGTCCGTAATTCTTCTTGACCGTAATTTGGCAATTGTAGGCATTGTGCGAGTGACCGGTGATCAGGGCATCGACCTCGGGGTCGATCTTCATGACGACATTGGCAAAGAAGGGATCCGCCATGTTACAAGAGTTGATGGTCAGTGATGGCCCTGCCCCATCGTGCAGCAAAACAACGATGGCCTTGAGGCCTTCCGTGTCTTTCAGCACCTTGACATAGTGGTTAATCGCGTCCACTTCGGGCTGGAATTCCAGACCGATAACACCGGATGGGACGACGATCGTGGGGGTCGATTCCAGGGAGATCCCGATGAAGCCCGCCTTGACGCCGCCAAACTGCTTCACCATATAGGATGGGAAGAGCGTCTGGCCATTATCCAGGCGGATGACATTGGCAGCCAGATATTTAAAGGTTGCTCCCGTGAAGACCGGAACGCCGGATATGCAGCCATCCACAGGGTGACAGCCGCCATTCTGCATGCGCAGCAGTTCCTACCAGCCTTCATCGAATTCATGGTTTCCGACTGCAGAGAACTCAAAACCCATCAAGTTGAAAGCGTTTATGGTCGGTTCATCGTGGAATATTGAAGAGAGCAGCGGGCTGGCTCCGATCATGTCGCCTGCGGATACCTTGACGGTATTGGAATTGGTTGCAGCCGCGGCATTGACAAAGTTGGCGAGGTATTCCGCGCCGCCCCGGTAGTACCACGTGGTCTGGTCCGTCGAACTGGGTTTCGTCAAGGCGGGATCAAGTGCTCCATGAAAATCGTTGATCGCCAGGATTTGCACATTGACACTCGCTGGTTTGCTTGCAAACACTGGGAATGGCAGCGCCAGCAATAATGTCAGCGTCAAAACAAGAGAGAGAATACAACGATTTGGTTCGCATATTTTCCTCCTGAATTCGTATTCGATTGTGATCTTGAAAGGAGATGCTCTATGGATTGAATGAGCGGCGAGAGGCATAAACGAGCACAGAGATACAATTAAATTATAGCATGTGTTCGGAATTTTTCAACGAGGTATTCGCATGTCTTTGTCTGAACTTTCCGTCGGTATAATGGATTCATCTACCGATGGCTAATCTTTCTGAAGTACAGAAGTGGGGGTACGACGATATTAGGCACCACAAATATCAACGATCAGGAAAGTCATTCCTTGAAATTATTGTTTCCCCCTCTTATAGGTTTTGAAATCGTATGCAAGGCGGAAGAGAGTTGAACCGACTTGGTGTTCCCGCCGGAGAATTTTAAGTCCAGATTCGTATTCCCCTTTTTCACGATCCCATATATGGCATTTTATGGTTATTTTCAGCCTTTTACCCTATATGTTGGGTGCGCTCGGCGATGGAAAAATGTAAATTTTGATATAGTCCTCTGGGTGTCAATCTAACTAATTTGCACCAAGATAAGAACGGGAGGAAGGAACATACCTTCCCCCCGTCCAGGAACATAATGTTATTGGCTTGGTACGCTCTGTCCAGTTATACCTTGCAGTAATTGGGGCAGGTACCATATTTGAGGATCAGTGGGTATTTGCCCATCCGCCATATAAACGGTGCCATCCTGAAAATTTAGCGGACCTTTCCAAAGGTTCAATCCATTGCCCAATTGGGCAATGAAAGAATCCAGCAGCGTAGAGTTAGCAGCACTCAGACCAGCGCCCTTGACGTAACCAGCTGAACTGGTATCAACATTGTTGATATCCTTCCAATCTGGGCCACCCCACACCCAGTCCTCTTTCCAAGTTCCGTCGATGGCGGTTTTTATTACCGAAAGGTACATAGGACCATAATTAGTCCAACCCACCCCCAAGCAGTTATCGGGAGCCACACTGCAGTTGGTCTGGTAACTCTGGGAGATTGCATAGTCCTTGTGGTCAGGAGTGCTCAACTTCTTTGCCTCTACCAAAGCTTCGGTTGTGTCGATACCTGAGGAGACTACATCATAGCCGTTATTGTAGAAATCGTCCGCAACCTGGGTCGGGTCGGAAGTTACTCCCGGGATATTGAACCAGAATCCAATCCAAGTGACTTTGAACTGCAGAGCATTAGGATCCTTGTGCAAGATATTTGTCCAGCAATACTTTGCACCGAGGTAGGTTGCTGAGACCGTGCGGCGGGTCTCGTCATTGATCAATGGACCAAGAAAACCGATCTTGCCCGTCTGGGTGGTTAGGGCAGCCGCGCAACCGCCAATTGCCTGATAATATTCCAGTCGGCCAAATACATCAACTTGGTTAGGGGATACCTGATAATTCTTCCCATCTTTCCAAGTCCAGTCCATGGAAGCACCGATAACATAAATATCAGGATGAGCGTTTGCAAACTTCAAAGTTTCATCCTTCATGTCATCAGAATTGAATATGATCAGCTTGGCACCTTGTCCAACAAGCTGCTCTGCTAGCTGGGAGGCTGTTTGTCCGGGATAGGTCGGAGATCCGGAATAGACATTGTCGAGATAGAGCATCTTCGAATTGGGAATATGCTGTTCAACATAAAGTCCGGCATCATAGTGCGCATTGCTATAACCCGAATCATTGTGCGTGCCCACCAGGAGCATACCAAAAATGAAGGGCTGTGCGGTAGGACTGGATGGGACTGCAGTCGGCGGGACTGCGGTAGGTTGGGTAACAGGCGGTTGTATTGTAGGGGGCTGTGTAGCTGTTGCCGGGGAACCGCAGGAGGTGGCAGCGATCACAAGTATCATCGCCAGTATGGTAACTTTATAAAACTTCGTTCGCATTTTTCTTTCTCCTCAGGAAGAGCAAATATGGGTGTTTATAAGGGTGTCTTTTGTATTTTGGACCAAATCTTCCATATGCGGATATTTACTTAGTCCTCCTTATCGAAGTATCTTTTATTCTGTTACCACCAAGTCAACAAACCTGGGTGGCTGTCCAGGCTTCAATTCAACTAGTCCCTGGTTGGAAAGATGCAGTTCCTCGAGAACAATCAAAGCTAACGCACCTATATTCATTTCGATAGATTCATGCATACAGCCGGCCTTCTTCAATCCATCTTCAACTTTCTGTAGTTGTCCCGCTACCACCTCAAATGGCTCAAGGGACATCAAACCACCGAGCGGCAGGGGCAATAATGCCTCAACTTTTCCATCCACAACGATGCAATCTCCCCCACCCACTCGGATCAATTCGTTGGCGGCCAGTGCCATGGCTTTGTCATCGGTTCCCATGACCTGGAGATTATGACAATCATGAGCAACGGTCGAGGCAAAAGCGCAATTCGGTTTGAACTGCAACCCTGTCAGAAATCCAATACCTTTAGTCTTTACCACCTCCGGCCGTGGTTCATGCCGGTAGAAATTCGCAATTTTCATTAGATCCCGTTTGGGATCAGCCTGCAACCCCCCATTTACGGGTTCCATCTTAACGAATTCCTCGGTGGTATTCACCGTGCCAGGGATGATCCGTATCACGCGGACTTTTACCTTTTCTTTGGCAGGAATTCGGAAATCTGCTTCGGAAAGCTTGGGCAGATGCATTGATTTAACCGCCCAGTCCGGGTAGTTGTAGGGCGTGAACCCAACGACCATCTTACCATTCTCGGCGACCAGCACACCATCCGCGTAAACCTGGTCAATAATCACATTCACCAGGTCGCTGACAATGAGGATATCCGCTGCCCGTCCCGGCGAAATGGTCCCGATCCAGCGCGACTTCTCAAGGAGTTGTGCCGCATTTATCGTAACCATCTGGATTGCCAGCATAGGCGAAACACCCTGAGTGATTGCATCCTTCACCGCTCGGTTTAGGTGTCCGTATTTTAATATCCAAGTTGGGACGACATCATCGGTCACCATTGTAAAGAAACGTGTATCCAATCCGGGGTTTTCAGTGATAGCCTTGATCGTGGTAAGCATATCCGGCATCGCCGATCCATATCGCTGTTGAGGATAGCACCCCAATTCAGCCCGACGCATGACAGCTTCTGCAGTAATAGCCTCATGACAGGCGGTGAGCCCTGCCGCAACGAAAGCTGGAAGACCCTTATCCAATTCAAGGCTGGCATAATGTCCGGTTAATACAACCCCCGATTTCAAGGATGCTGCGGTGATGGCATGGACATGCGGATCACCATAAATTACGCCAGGAAAATTCATCTGTTCCCCTTGGACCTGAGCCCAGCCCTTTTGATATGCCTCACTTACCTCCTTGGCAGTGATCGTCGCTCCTGCATCTTCAAAACCAGGAATGGAAGGCACGCATACCGGCATTGCTACCAGGACCTTCAGCGGCAGATCTTGGGCAGCATTGTGAAATAATTCCACTGCCCTGATTCCCAGAACATTGGTTATTTCATGATTGTCACAAGCGATGGTAGTAGTCCCTTGCGGAAGTACTGCCTCTGCAAAGTGAACCACATCCACCATGCTGCTCTCGACGTGGTCGTGTGTATCGATAAAACCTGGCACAAGAAATCGCCCGGCAGCATCAACTACTTTGGTCTGCTTGTCGGCGATTATATGCTCACCTCTTCCAACATAGGCAATAAACCCGTGTCGTACAGCCACGATCATGCCATCCTGAATACGACCTACATTGACATTCACTAGTCGGCCATTCTTGATGATCAGGTCAGCTGGTTTTCTTCCCATGGCTGTCGCCACGACATCCAACGTAACCTCATACAGCATCTTTCGCTTATGGCTATAACCTGTTTGTTTTGATGGACTCATCGTAATCTCCTTTTGTAAATGGTTTTGTCTGAAAAGTGTTTTTTTAACACTTGTCACGTTACGGTGCCTACTTGAGCAGGAAAAGCATTACTATCTGATTTCAAGCTATTCGACTTCAAGCGGAACAATCTTAAATTCCGCAGCTGAAACCAACCCGAGATCGGTGATATGGAGTTCGGGAACGACAGGTAATCCACTAAAGCTTAGCTCCATGAATATGGAAGGCATGGGGCTGCCCAGCAACTCCCGTGCGCAATTGTTTAATGCATCCATGTCTTTCAGCAATTCGGAGCCTCTTTTTTCAGATAACAAACCAGCGATGGGCAGGAAGGTTTCACCAACCACTTTGCCATCGAGAACCGCCACAAAACCACCCTTGATTTCGGATAACCTGTTGATGACAGCCGCTATATCTGCGTCATTCGTACCCACGGTTATCAAATTGTGATGATTGTGCGCAATCGAGGATCCGATCGCCCCTCGCTTGAGCCCAAACCCTTTTACGAAACCGCGCCCGATCCGTCCACTCGCATTATGTCTTTCAACCACACACATCTTCAGCACATCATTTTTCACATCCGGCATGATCTCACCGTTGACAACTGGCAGCATCTCATGAATTTCTTTGTTGATTACGCCTGCTGTCATTACGCGTACATTGACTTTTGGGCTGGTTGTGTTCGTGAGATACCGAAAGTCATCTTTCTTCATCTTTCCACTTATGTGGACCGAATCCAACATCCAGGTCGGATATTTGAAAGGCTTCAGTTCCACAACCATCTGATCATTTTCAGCAACCAGTTGTCCGCCTATAAACACCTGGTTCACTTTGAAAGTGTTCAGATCGTCCAACACAACCAGATCCGCCAGTTTTCCTGGGACAACGCTTCCCTGATCCCGGTTTAACAAATAATGCTCGGCGCAATTGAGCGATGCCATCTGAATCACGACAATCGGATCGATCCCCTCTTTCACGGCTTTGCGCACAATGCCGTCGACCTGCCCGTTGTAGTACAGGTCTTCCGGCGCCATATCATCTGTACAAAGCAGAATGTGGCGGGGATCGATGCCTCTCTCGGTAATTAACCTTGCCAGACTGGGTAGTCGTTTGATAATGGTGCCTTCCAGAATGATGGCCTTGGCTCCTAACCGCAATAGTTCCAACCCCTCTTCAATCGTAAAGGAGTTATGAGAATCCTGAACTCCAGCAGCTAAGAATGCGTTCAATGATGGACCGTGAATGCCTTCGGTATGACCATTTACTATTTTCCCCCGGGCAATTGTATTAGAGATCTTCTGCTGTTGATCCTCATACCCAGCAAGTACAAAGGGTGACATAATTTCGCCCAGAGCGACTACATTATCCCAATCAAGCATTTCGGCATCCTGGTCTGGACTGATGATTGCACCGCTGGTTTCAAGCCCCATGGCTGTGGGGACTGCTGAACTGGGACAAATATACACATGCATGGGCACCTGCTGTGCTTCCTCCCACATCACCCGGACGCCTTTAATACCAAACACATTTCCAATCTCGTGTGGATCAGCAAAGATAGCGGTAACCCCTCTAGGAATCAGAAGGCGAGCCATCTCGGTGACTGTCAACATCGAGCTCTCGACATGCATATGCGCGTCCATCAGTCCAGGGGAAATCCACTTTCCTTTGACATTAATTACTTTTGTTTTTGGACCGATGGTATGGCTCGCATCGCCTACAAGGGCAATTCGATTCCCTTTAACCACTACATCTGCCGGATATATTTCCCGGGTATCAACACAGACAATATTGCCTCCCCTCAATACAAGATCAGCCGGTTCTTTACCGAGTGCTACATTGATAAGGAATCCCCTGGTTTTTTTATAAACCTCATAATCAGATGTTTGACGGCTGTCCATTATTTCTTCTTTCGATTTATAAATAAAAAATAAAGAATATCAGGATTGGTTATCCAATGTCGGAAGCAGTAAGACATTCTGTAAGGTTAGAAAGCTTGCTTGTTTTTGTTATTATTTCGCGGGTCGGGTCACCTGATTAATGATGCAATCCAAAAAAAATGACCGCCTTCCGGAATATTCCGGCGGTGGTCATCAATGACTCCTTGTATGGCAGCTTTTTTTATCAGGGAAGAGGGCATTTTTGAAGCAGCCTTATTGTCAGACAAGTACAGTAATAGTGTAGCAAAAAAAGGAGCAAATGTCAAATGTCTGACAAATGTCGTTGGTGCAAAAGGGTAATATCCGTTTTATACAAATTAAATTATTACAATGGAATGGATACAAATGCGGCTGAATAGTCTGTTGTGTATTTACCGCTTGGGAAGAGCAGTTGGATCGTTAGGCATCAGCGTGGAAAAAATAGCAAAAACCGATTGAATACTGGAGATGGACGAAAAGTTTTAAATTTGATCGAGCATCTGTCGGCGGATTTTAAGTCCTGAGTGTTAATTATCGTATTAGTAATGAAAAAATGAATATACACTTGAAATTCGCAAAACCGGTAAAAATCAGCCTCACCTACTATCCGGTCAGTAAGATGGGGGAGGCGAAAGAGGATGGATATAAAGCCGCGGTATGACCCTGCTTTTACGGCTTATAGGTAGTCAGCCCCGAATTGATCTTGAAATTATCGAAATAAGTCGTAAAAGCCGGGGCGCCGCACGCTGTCAGGGCAACCAGCAGCAGTGCAGCCAGCACCCTGGTCTTCATTTCACGATTCTCTTTGCAATGTCACTTTTAACCCATTTTCGCCAATGCTTGTTCGAGATCGGCGATAATGTCATCCACGGCTTCGATGCCCACCGACAGCCGCAGCAGGTTGTCGGGGATACCCACCCGTGCGCGTTCCTCGGGGGTCAGGCTGCGGTGCGAGGAAATCAACGGGTAAAGCACCAGGGAATAAATGTCGCCCAGGCTCGTGGCGGGCAGGCACAAGCTCAGCGCCTCCATGAAGCGGAAGACCCCGGCTTTATCCGCCCCGGCGATCTCGAACGACAGCACGCCTCCAAACCCCTTGCCCTCAAAGAGTCGCGTTGCCAGCGCATGCTGGGCATGACCTGGCAGGCCCGGGTAGTTCACCTTCGCGATGCGCGGGTGCGCCTGCAGCCATTCGGCCACCTTCTGCGCATTCCGGCACTGCCGCTCCATCCGCAGGGGCAGCGTTTTCAGGCCGCGCAGCGCCAGCCAGGCCTCGAACGGACCGAGCACGCCGCCCACCAGCTTGTTCAATTCAACCAGCTTTTTTTTGTTCTCCGCCGAAACAGCCGTCACGCCCGCCAGCACATCGTTATGACCCGCAATGTACTTGGTGGCGCTGTGGATCACGTAATCCGTACCATACGCGGCTGGATTTAGAAGGTAAGGGGAGGCGAATGTGTTGTCCACCAGCAGCGCCGCCCCGGCCTGGTGCGCCAGCGCGACCAGCCCGGGGATATCCGCCACCTTGAGCAGCGGATTGGAAATGGACTCTACCAGCAGTATCGTGGCATGGCTTTCTTTCAACGCCCTCTCGACCTCCCGGAGGTCCGTCACGTCAACCCAAACGACTCCCACGCCCAGGGTTGTCAGCAGCTTGCCAAGCAGTGTAAACGTGGCACCGTAAACGTCCATCGCCGCCACCACCGAGGCGCCCGCCTTCGCACCTGCAGCCAGCAGGGCGGCATGGATGGCCGCCATGCCCGAGCTGGTTGCCTGGGCTGCCTGCGTGCCTTCCAGCGCCGCCATCGCGGTCTCGAAAGCCGACACGGTCGGGCTGCCGTAACGCTGGTAGACGGGTCCCGCCTTGGTGCCCCCCAGGGCCGCATCCGTGTCGTCCATGCTCTCGTAAACATAGCCGACTGCCGGCCAGATGGGGGAGGCCACCGGGGTGTAATCCGGGGTCGGGGCGCGCTCACCCGCGTGGACCGCCCTGGTTTCGAACGATTTGGTGCTCCAGTCTTTTATATGCGTTCCCTTGGTATTGGTCATTTTGTCGCTCCTGTTCTACGCTGTGAAGATCGCACTGCCGCACAGGACACTTTTCCGGTCCTGGGCAGGTGCGGGTCTTGTTTTTACCTGTCAGCAGGCTGGGTCACAACTTCGTAAATATCCGCGAATAATCCCTTATTCTTGAGCCCAAAGCGCTCGGTTGCCTTCATATATATAATGGCGAATCCTCTGAACAAGGCGAACCCGAGCAAAACGCCGGTGGCGTTTAAGATCGCATCGTTAATGTCCACGGCACGGAATCCGCTGCGAAAGATCAGGGAAATCACCAGTTGAGACAGCTCGAATCCGATCCCAACCGCGCATGCCAGCCAAAGGAAATTCCCCGGTTTGACCCTCACCAGGAAATTCAGTCCAAAGCCGAAGGGAATGGTAAGCAGGATATTTTGGAGCAGGCCCCGCGTGCACAGCCCCGGCATGTTCTTGAAACAGCTGCCAAAATAAAACGGGACCAGGTTGATGCTGGGGGAGAAGGACGCCCCGCCCGGGTTGGGATTGACCGCGATCGGGAAAATTACGACCTGCACAACTGCCAGGAGATATACCCAGAACACCGAAAAGAAAAGCAGGCTTGCAAGGCTGCGCTTTCGCCCCCACACGAAAGGCAGCAGCGCAGCAAGAATGCCTGCTCCAAGCAGCCAGCCAAATAAACCAAACCGGATCAGCATGGAATTACACGTCGATGGATTTAATTTGGAAAAATCGCCGGTCAGCCGGAATGAGCGTGCCGCTGCTCACAATGTCTTGGAGAGATCGATCGTTTTGTGGATGTATTTCTTCAGCTTTTCTCCCAGGTCGTCTGCATTTACGAAGGTATCGATGATGACATGCCCGATTTTTGAATTGGGGGTGGCTGGATTTGGCTTCACGGATTTTATCTTTCCGTTCAGGTACTGTGTGCGCGTATGATGGGTTTGGGTGGCATCGTTTCCCATCACCAATAAAGTCGTCCCCTTCCAAACCTTTAGATCGGCCTTTCCCTTGAAAAGAATGCCAGCCCCAAGCAGGATGGCAAGGACATCCCCCAATAGCGCCTTGGGTCTGCATGTATTTTCTTCGATTTCCACCAGCGCACAATACTTTTTTGAATCCCGGGAAACCACGGCGATATCCAGGTCTGCCAGGATCTTTTTCGAACCATTCTTGTCCTTAAAAAAAGAATGCAGCTTTCCGAGTTTGTCGTCCGGATCGACCCCCTTTTTCGCGTGGTCGTAAAGGATATCGAATCCCTGCCCGCCAAATTCTTCCTGCAGCTTGCGTGCCACCTGCACGGTTAATGTTCCCTTTACCATGGCAGCTCCTCTCATTAATATAAGTGCCGGTCACGTTCATTCACCCCGGTGAAGTCCCCATGCTCCACAGAGTGTATCATACAGTTGATTCATATAATTATCGCGCAATTTCCGGAAAAAGACCCGGGTTTCGACCTGTGAAACCACACACGTCCACCGCCCGCAGGGTCAGCGCACCCGTGCCTTGAAGGTATCGGGTTATGACCGCGAATTAGCTTTTTGCCCCGGCAATTTTTGATGATCGCAATGCCAGGCCCGTCCAAAGCGCCCCCAGCAAATCCACGACCCCAAACAGGATCAGGGTCGAACCGGCGAAGCCCAACAGCACAAAGGCGGTAAAAAAGAGAATGGTGGAAACGCGGACGGTGACCGTCCATTGGAAAAAGTCGGTCAATTCTTTCCGTGCCGCCTGGGTGTAGTAGAAGCCTAGGATCAGGATCAACATTCCGACAACACGGATCCAAACTTCAGTTGTGCTGGGAAGGAAAAATATCCCAAGCAGAAAATTGGGCACCACCAGCAGGGTGAAGCCGAGCACCACGAGGTATAACCCAAATATCAGGACACTGCGGGCACTTTTACTCATTTTCTTTGCTCCTTCGGGCTTTTAATAAGATATGCGTTGGTTGGCGCTCAACCTGTGCCACGGTTCGGTAAGCGAATCTTATCTATCATACACGGAATTTAAGTAAAATTGATTCTGAAGCCGGTCAATGACGATTAAAAGGAAGGGAAGTTATGAAATCCGATCCTGAAATTCAATATCGTAAATCCACATAATCGAATATCTGCAAAATCATCGCCTCCTGTATGGGCGAGACACTTTGTCCCCGTCCTTGGGGGATGTCTCGCCCCCATAAAAGTATTCACTCTGTCGGTTAGGACCTAATTGACAATATATATGAGTAACCTGACAGCTGCAAAGGTCGCCTGATATTCCGTGTTATAATCTTACTGGTAAGACAAAGGAGAAACCAATGAATACTCTTGCTACCACCCGCATGTCCTCTAAAGGCCAAATTGTCATCCCGGATGCCATCCGGAAGCAAATGAATCTCAAGCCTGGTGTCGAGTTTATCGTTTTAGGTGAAGATGATGTTGTGATCCTCAAAACCATCACTGCTCCCGGGATGGATGAATTCGATGGTCTCATAAAACAGGCGCGCCAGCAGGCGAAGCTTGCTGGCTTGAAACGCGCAGAAATATCACCTGCAATATCAAGTGCACGAGGACGAAAGTGAAGGTAGTCCTGGACACGAATGTATTTGTGTCCGGAGTCTTTTTCAATGGACCGCCTTTTGAGATTCTTAAAGCCTGGAGGGACGGGAAAATCCAACTTGAGCTCTCTCTTGAAATTCTGGATGAATATCGGCAGGTTGGGGAAATTCTCGCCAAAAACCATCCATTGATCGACCTTCGACCAATCCTTGATTATGTTATCGAGCGTGCAGAAGTTGTCTCATCACCCAGGCTGCCTGAACGAGTTTGCAGTGACCCGGATGACGATAAATTTCTTGCCTGTGCGCTGGCAAGTGGAAGTAATCTCGTCGTCAGCGGAGACAGGCATCTACTCAAAGTCTCCGGATATCGAAATGTGGAAATTATCAGACCCCGTGAATTTCTTGACCTCTACCTCCAAGGGAAAACCTCTTAGATAATATTCGTAAAAATACCCAAAGGGATGCGCGGACAGCATAGGATACTATTCCGTCGAACCCGCAATTATCACGAACACATCCTCCGTGACGCGGCTGATTACGAGCGCACCGCCGGGTACATCCTCGACCACCCTGCCCATTGGAATCGGGAAGAAGAGAACCTCAAGTCATCCTCCTGAATAATGAAGGCTCTTAATTAATTCATCCACAAAATCCAAAAAAG
>Ga0209014_10000091_pt1 | contig 46354 bp, 44 predicted proteins | sample BarGraNGADG00212_FD_184491 | JGI IMG/M metagenome (GOLD analysis project Ga0209014, IMG submission 184491) | Arctic peat soil microbial communities from Barrow, Alaska - Barrow Graham LP Ref core NGADG0002-212 (SPAdes) (version 2) | ecosystem: Environmental > Terrestrial > Soil > Wetlands >...
CCAGCAGGTCTGGTCGTTCGGGCACCAGTTCTGCAGCGACTCCTTGCGATAGGCCAGCCCGCGCTCGAGCAGCTTGCAGAAGAGCAGCTGCGTCCAGCGGTAGTACTCGGGCGTGTGGGTCGAGATCTCCCGGTCCCAGTCGATCGCCCAGCCCATGCGCTGCATCTGCTCGCGGATGCGGCCGATGTTCCGCTCGGTGATCTCGCGCGGCTGGCCGCCCTCCTTGATGGCCGCGTTCTCGGCCGGCAGACCGAAGGCGTCGTAGCCCATCGGGCGCAAGACCTTCCAGCCGTTTCGCCTGCGGAAGTGCGCGACCACGTCTCCGAGCGTGTAGTTCTTGACGTGTCCCATGTGCAGCTCGCCCGAGGGGTAGGGCAGCATCTCCAGCACGTAGGTCGAGCGCTCGTTTTGGCCCAGCTCGGACGCCGGCGGGTTGGGCTCGGCGAAGGCGCGCTCGCGCTCCCAGAGCGCCTGCCACTTGGGCTCGATCGCCTGCGGATCGTAGGAGTCGATCGTCATCTTTTCGCCGGAGTCGTCGGTCAAAGCTCTAGAAAGCTACCTCAGCTCCCGGGCGCACGCGCGTGAGCAGGGCTTCTCGAAGCGGGCGTCGCTAGGAAGGCCGCCGGCCGTAGCGCGGTAGCCCATCCTCAGGAATGGGGAGCCAGGCCGGCGCCGAATCGACCCAGGTGTGGCGCGACGGGCGCAGGCCGGGATCGGCATCGAGCACTCCCATGCGCACCCAGACCGTCTCGCTCTCTGGCTCGTTCATGCCGTAGAGGCTCGAACCGCAGCGGCGGCAAAAGAACCTGATCGCCAGGCCGGGGGCCGGGCGCCAGCTCGCGAGCAAATCGTCGCCGGAGAGGATCTTCATCTGCTCCCCCGGCACCTCCATCGCCATCGAGCCGAAGTTGCCCGAGTGCTTGCGGCAATGCTCGCAGTGGCAGCAGCTCGCCTGCAGGAATGGGGGCGACAGCTCGAAGCTGACACCTCCGCAGAGGCAGCTACCGGGGACAGGGTCGTGCTCGGGCACCTCGACATCCTCCTCGTTTGCTTTACGGGTGGAGATTAGGTTGTCGTTTCGAAGCGAGCTCAAAACACGGTCACGAAGGTGTGGTGCACTATCCACATCGTTCCGGGCTCCATCTCGATCCGAACACCCGCCCGGTGCCAGGCACCGTCACGCGACCGGCACATTCTCGAACTCCTGAGCAGGGTTCTTTTCCTACCGAACCGTTCTGGACATGTCCTGGTGCCAGGCATGGTTACGGAGGTGTGACGCATGCTCCACAGCGCCCGGCGTCAATTCAGCGTTTGCGAAGGTAAGCTCGCGCTGTGCCCGTTCTGGATCTTTTCCCCGACAGCGCCCGCATCGAGCAGGGTGAGCTGGAAGTCGGCGGCCTGCGCGCATCCGAGCTGGCGCGCGAGTTCGGCACGCCGCTCATCGTCTACTGCGAGCAGACGCTCAGAGCGCGGGCGCGCGCCTACCGCGAGGCGGCGCCGAACGCGCTCGTCGTCTTCGGTTCCAAGGCCTTCCCCAACCGTGCGGTACTGCGCCTGCTCGCCGAGGAGGGCCTGGGCGCGGACGTCTCCACGCTGGGCGAGCTCGAGGTCGCCCGCAAGGCGGGAATCGGGGGCGAGAAGATCGTCGTCCACGGCAACAACAAAAGCGACGAAGAGCTGCGCGCGGCGGTCGCAGCCGACGTTCTGTATCTCGTCCTGGACGCCCCGGACGAGGTCGAGCGAGCGGCGGCGGCCGGCATCAAGCGGGCGCTCGTGCGAGTCACGCCCGGCATCGAAGTCGACACGCACGAGGCGATCCAGACCGCTCACCGCGGCTCCAAGTTCGGCTTGACGCCCGAGCAGACGATCGAGGCCGTGCGCCTGGGAACGTCGCTGGGAATGGAGATGGCCGGGCTGCACATCCACCTCGGCTCGCAGCTGCTCGATCTGGCCGCGCCGCGCATGTTGCTCGACTGGCTGGCCGGCTTCGTCGCCGTCTGCCGCACCGAGCTGGCCTGGGCGCCGGCGGTGGTGGACGTTGGCGGCGGGCTCGGTATCCGCTACACCGAAGACGAGCCGGCGCCCTCGATCGCCGAATGGATCGGCGACGTCGAGGCACGGCTAGCACGCGACTTCGCCGCGCACGGCCTACCTCGCCCGGGACTCATCCTCGAGCCCGGCCGCTCGCTCGTCGGCGAAGCCGGCTTCACCCTCTACACGGTCGGCGTCGTCAAGGAGCCCGCCGAAGGCCCGCCCTGGGTGGCGGTCGACGGCGGCTACTCCGACAACCCGCGCCCCCTCTTCTACGGCGCCCGCTACGAGGCCTTGCTCGCCAACCGCGCCGCCGAGCCCAGCGATCGTTCCTACACGATCTGCGGCAAGCATTGCGAGGCCGGCGATGTGCTGGTCAGGCGAATCGCCCTGCCCCATCCGCAGCGCGGCGACCTGCTGGCCATTCCCGACACCGGCGCCTACACGCTCAGCATGGCTTCCAACTACAACGTCCTGACAAGACCGGCCGCGCTGCTCGTCTCCGGCGGCCAGGCGCGTCTGATCCGCCGCCGCGAGACGCTCGAAGAGATCCTCGGCCTCGACGCCCCGTGAGACGCGAGGTCGCGACCGCGCTCGAGTTAGCGCAAGAGCACGGAGCTCGCTGCGAGCGGCCCTTCGTTCTCAACGAAGGCTTCAACCTGCTGCTCGGATTGCCTCCGCACCCGATCGTCGCCCGCATCCCCTTGGCGGTCGCGGAAATTCGCGATCCGCTCGAGAATGCTCGAGTCGAGATCGCATTCGCCGCCGAGCTTACGCAAGCCGGCATCGCCGCGACTCGCCCGAGCGCCCTGATTCCAGCCGGGCCGCACCTACGAAACGGCGTAGTCGTCTCCTTCTGGGAGCTGGAGCAGACCGACTCGCGACCGCCCGACGCGAAGGCGGCCGGGCGCTCTCTGCGTCGTATCCATGATCTCGATCCCGAACGCATGCGCTTCTTGCCGCCCTTCAGGCCGCTGCGCGAGCTCGAGTCGCTGCTCGAGCAGATCGCAGCGCGACGGCTTCTTCAAGCAACGGATCTGGCGCTACTGGACGAGGAGAGATCTCGCCTGGCTTCCCTGCTCCCCGAAAGACTCGACGAGCGCCCGCTGCACGGCGACGCCCATTTCTACAACATCATGGAAAGCGCTCGCGGAACCATCTGGATCGATCTCGAGGATGGCTGCCTCGGCCCGATTGAATGGGATCTGGCAGCCCTCCAAACCGCTGCCAGAAAGCTCGGGCAAGATCTCCCTTGGCGCGAAGCCATCGCGGCTTACGGACGGGCGCCGAATGCCGACCTGCTCGAGCTGATGGTCGACCTGCGCGGCGTCTATGTGACCGCCTGGCACGCCCTCGGCGCGGCGACGATTCCAGAGAGCGCTCTCTGGCGCGATCGCTGGCTCGAGCTTCTACGAGAAGAGCGAGCAAACCGCGCCGGCGCCTGAAGCTCGGGGTCGTTATCCGTCGAAACTGCGAGAGCCGAGGAGCCGAGACGCACGGGTCTTCCTGCAAGCTCGGGACGAATGTCTCAGAATGGTTGCGGTGCGTCGTCTCGGAGCCCTCACTCTCGCGCTCGCTGTCGCAGCGATCGTCGCTTTCGCGGCCTTCTACGGCTTCGTCCACCGCCCCTCGGGCGGCGGCCGAAACGAGCAGATCTTCTACGCGGGAACGCTCCTGATCCCGCCTGCACTCTTCCTTTTGCTCGCGCTGGTGCTCCTGCTCAAGAGGGCCACCGGCGTCAACGTCCTGGCCCTGATCGGGATAGCCGTTCTCGTGGGGGCGCCGACGCTCGTCCTCTTCCTCGGCAGCCTGGTCGGAATCTCGTTGGCCGCTGCGACGCTGGGGCTGATCGGGGCCGGCGCCATGTTGATGCGGCGCTCCGCTGTCGGCTGGCCGAACGGGCGCGTCTAGAGCTCGTTTCGATTGACTACGCGCCGAGCGGCTGGCCCGCGAAGCGATAGATCATCCCGATAGCGTCGAATCCCAGCTCGCCGTAGAGGTTCTTGGGCCAGTCGTCGTGGACGGCCCGCAAGAAGGTGAGCTCGTAACCGAGCGCCTGACTGCGACGAAGGGCGTGCGAGACCGTTGCCCGCGCCAGGCCGGCGCGCCGGTGAGACTTCAGCGTCGCAACCGAGCGGACGACGGCGACACCGCTGTCGTCGCTGTACAGCTCGCAAAAGGAGCGAATCTCACCCTCGACGACAGCCGCGAAGAAGCGCATCTCCCCGGCCGCGGCGAGCCTGCGGGGGACGACGAGCTCCTGGCGAACCAGCGCCTCGTTGCCGCCGGAGCGATCGAGCAAGTGACGCTTTCTCGCAGGCTCGAGCTCGTCGATCGCGACTTCTCTCACGAAGCCCGCGTCGCGGGCGCGGTCGGGCCGACCGTGTTGTGCCATCAGAACAACGCGCTCGGCTTGCCAGCGCTCGAGCTGCTCAAAGCCGAGCGCGAGCCTGGCGCCAATCTCCTCGTCGTAGGTGATCACCCGTCGAAAGGCGAGCCGGCCCTGCAGCATCTCGGCTTCGCCCGCGATCCGCTCGGCCTCCGACTCGAGCTCCTGGAGCGAGAGACGATCGGGCATGGACTCGACCCTGAGCAGGTTCATGTTCAGGACGGCCGGCAGCTCGCTGTCCGAGAGCGTCGCCGCCCCACCGGGAAACGTTTCTCGCCGTTCGCAGATCGCTTCGTCGAGCGCCCTCAGGAACTGAACTACGCGCTGGCGCTCGTTCTCACTCACCTCTCTCCCCCGATCTCGGGCGCGCGCACTCCGAATGCCCCGAGCAAGCGAACCCCGAGCAGGCGCTCACCTTCACTCGAATCGAGCAGTCTCGCCGCACGGGTGATGGAAATCTTCACGCAGATAGCCTACTTCTCCCGGAAAATCCGCCCAGAGCGAGCCAAGGCGCGGTAAGACCGTCGAGGGTTTCGGCTGAGGGGGCGCTCAGGAAAGCGGGCGCGGGGCGAGATTCAGCCCAATCAACCCGCGTAGTTGCGTAACCACGTTGGCGTCGTTCGGGGAGGTACGCGTCTTGATGCTCAGCCGCTGACCGTCGAGCGTTCCCTTGACGGTGGTGAACTTCTTGAGGCGATGAATGGTGAGTGTGCCGCGAGATCCCTGGCCGCTCACGGTCACCTTGGCCAGCCCGCTGAGGAGACTCAACCTTCCGCTCACGACAACGCCGGGAACGTAGACGATCTTCCTCAGCCGCAAGTTCCCGACCGAGCCCTTGAAGAAGCCGCCACGCAGTCCTGCGGTCGGCCCCGTCCCCGAAAGCTCGGTCATGGTCACGTCGCTGAGCGTCCCGAGAACGGCTCCCACGGTCCGCCCGCGAATCCCCGCCAGCTTCACCCGCTTGACCGCGGCCAGCGAGACGGGATCCTGCTTCACCGGCTTGAAGAAGGAGGTCACGTACGGACACGAGGCGACCGCGCCACCGCCAAAGAAGCTCGCGATCGATCGTGCAACGCAGGTGGTGGCATTCGGCCAGACGTCGGAGATGACGCTGTGCCCCGTGAAGGGAATGCCGACACGCTTGGCCTGTGGAAACAGAGCGGCCACTTCCTTCCCCTCGGCGGCGGAAGTCACATTGTCTTCCTGGCCGCTCAGAATGAGCACCGGGATGTTCGGCGGGGGAGCCGTCACGGTGGGATCGACGGGCACCGTCGGAGCGGGCCAGTAGACGCAAAAGCTGATATCCGAAAGCGTGAGGGATGTCCCCGGCGTGAAGGGATCGAAAGTGGTCGCCGCAATCGCACTGAGGGCGCTCATCGCCTTGGTCTTGCGCGTTGTGACGCTGTCTGTCGGCAACCAGGGGAAGCTTTCCTCGGTACACCTCGTAGCCAGGTAGAGCGTGTCGCTCGACGCCTGCGCGTTCGAGGCCGCTCCCGGCGACGGCGCAAACAGGCGCCCCAGCGGGTACGGATCGCCGGCCAGAGCCGAGCGAATCGCGCCCGGCAGGCGAGAGCGCACGGCGGCGTCGAAACTGAACACCTCGACCATGAAGTAGAAAAGATCGGCCTGAGTCGCCCCCACGTCGCGCACCTTTCCCGCCTTGTCCACGTAGCGCAGCGACAGCGCGCCCTTGGCCCGGGCGCGGGCGGTCAGCCGCTTGAAGTCGTTGAAGGGCGTACGGGTGATGCCGCGACACTGGTGCTGCGAGCAGTTCGCGGCCAGCACGCTGGAGATCGAGGTGAAGTTCGGGCGCAAGAAGGCGTCCACCCCCGTCGAAGCGACGACCGAGTCGAGCACGAGCGCCGTTGTGTGCGCGGGAAAGAGCCTGGCGTAGAGCTGGGCCACGTAGGTCCCGTAGGAGACGCCGTAGACGGTCACCTTGTCGACGCCCACCGCCGCGCGAATAGCGTCCATGTCCAGGGCCGAGTCTTTGCTCGTGTAGTAGGAACGCGCCGGGCCAAGCTCGGCGGCGCACTGCTGAATGAACTGCGGGAAACTCACAGCTGCGGCGGCTCCGGGGCACTTGAGAGCGCCGGCGCCGGTTCCTCGTTGATCGAAGACGATCAGATCGCGCGTCCGGAGCGCGGGCGCGAGTGCCGTCGCGAACTGGGCCGCGAACGGGGTGGCCGCCTGCCCCGGTCCTCCGGCGAGCGCGAAGATAGCGCCGTCGCTATCGGCGAACAGCGCCGGCTTCCACATCACCGACAGCGAAATCGTCGTAGTCGTGGGAACGGCGAGACCGCTGCGATCCACAGGGACGGCCACCTGGCCGCAGAAGAACCCGGCCGCGGCCGCGCTCGTACAGGGCGCAAAACCAATCGGCACTGCCAGCGCGGGCGTCGGCAATGCGAGCGAGACGAGAGCGACGCCGAGCGCCAAAAGGGCGGCGAGGCCGGCGCGCCTCGAGCGTCCCCGACCGCGAAGCTGAGGGCAGACTCCTGCCCGTTCCCCGCAGTCGGAGCTGTTCTTTGACAACACGACTTGGGACGATACCTGCTCCGGCGCCGCGATTCTACGCCGCTAAAGGGGAAAAGCCCCGCTGCCGAAGTTGGAAACGTGCGCGTGCTGGTGGTGCTGGCCCTCATCGTCTTGACCCTCGTCGGCTGGGAAGCCCAGCGCGAGCTGAGCCTGGATCACAGGCTGAGCGACGTGGCGAGCGAGGTCGCCGGCCGGCAGGTGAGCGTCGACTGTCCAGGCTTCCTGCGCGGGCTTCTCGACATCAGAGGCAACGGAGGATCGGTGATGTTCGACGCAAACGGCAAGCCAAGCAGCACGACCCACCTCGAGACTTCCGTCTGCCACGATCTCTCTTCTTATGGCGCAACCCGCAAGCAAGCCGACTTCAGCTGCGTTTTCAGCACCGCATTCTGCTCCGAGAAGGTCGAACGAGCGGTCTATGCGGCGCTCGTGCTCAGCCATGAGTCCCAGCACCTGCGTGGCATCCAAAGCGAAAGCGCGGCTCAGTGCTACGCGATCCAGACGCTGGGACTGGTCGCAGGTCGCCTCGGCTCTCCTCCCGCCGAGGCAGGTGCCGTGGCCGCCCACTTCCTCGCCGTCTCGCAGCCGCGCATGTCCACCGAATACAGCCTCTCCGCCGATTGCGTAGACGGCGGGAGTCTCGATCTGAACCCACAGAGCACCGGCTGGCCTACCCCCTGACACAACCCAGTTCGTCGCGGGACGAGCTCGCTCAGCCGGTCGCCACCATGCGCTCGATCGCCGTGCGCGCTCGGGCCGCGATCTCGCGATCGACCGTCACCTCGTAGCGCCAGTCACGCAGCGAGTCGCGCAGCTTCTCGAGCGTGATCATCTTCATGAAGCGGCAGACAGCCTCGGCGTTGACAGGCTCGAAGCTCTTGCCCGGCAGCTCCTTGTGCAGCCGGTGCAGGATCCCAATCTCGGTCGCCACCTTGAAGCGTTTCTGCTCGCTCTGCTCGGCAAAGGTGAGCATCCCCTCGGTCGAGAGGATGTGCGCGCGCTCGCCGGCGAAAGCCATCGCCTGGCTGGCGCAACCGCATTCGGGGTGGACGAGCAGCTCGGCGTCCGGAGCTTCGGCCAGCACGCGGTCGACGTCCTGCGGCCGGATGCCCGCGTGCACGTGGCATTCGCCGAGCCAGAGCTGGAGCCGCCGCCCGCTCACCCGCTCGGCCCAGAGGCCGAGGTAGAGGTCGGGCAAAAAGAGGATCTCCTTCTCGGCCGGAATCGATTCGATCACCGCGCGAACGTTGCCCGAGGTGCAGCAGTAATCGCTCTCGGCTTTGACCGCGGCGGAGGTGTTGACGTAGGAGACGACCACGGCGCCGGGATGCTTGGCCTTCCAAGCTCGTAGCTGATCGGCGTCGATCGAGTCGGCGAGCGAGCAGCCGGCTGCCAGATCAGGAATCAGAACGGTCTTCTCGGGTGAGAGGATCTTCGCCGTCTCGGCCATGAAGTGGACGCCGCAAAACACGATCGCCCGGCCCTCTGCTCGTGCCGCCTCGCGCGAGAGCCCAAGCGAGTCGCCCACGAAGTCGGCGACGTCCTGAACCTCGGGCAGCTGGTAGTTGTGAGCGAGGATTACCGTCTTGCGCGCGCGCGCGAGAGCCCGAACCTCTTCCTGGAGCGACGCGACGAGCTCGGCGCTCAAGGCTCCAGCACCTCCAACGAGATGTCGAGCGACCGGGCAGAGTGGGTCAGGGCGCCGATCGAGATCGCGTTCACTCCCGTTTCCGCGTAGGCGCGCACGTTGTCGAGCGTTACGCCGCCCGACACCTCTAGCTGAGCGCGTGCGGCAACCAGTTTCACAGCCGTGGCGACCTCGAGTGGGCTCATGTTGTCCAGCAGGATGCGCTCCACGCCGAGCCCGAGCGCCTGCTCGACCTGCTCGAGCGTGTCGGCCTCGACCTCCAGCGGCAGCGAAACGGAGCCGCGCAGACGGCGAACCGCTTCCTTGACACCGCCTGTGAGGCGCAGGTGATTGTCCTTAACGAGCACGGCGTCGAAGAGACCGAGGCGATGGTTGACGCCTCCACCGACTTGCACCGCGTACTTTTCCAGAACCCTCAGCCCGGGCGTCGTCTTGCGCGTGTCGAGAATGGACACGCCCGTGCCCTCGACCGCCGACACGAACGCTCTCGTAAGCGTGGCGACGCCCGACAGGCGCCCGAGCAGGTTCAGGGCGACCCGCTCGGCGCCGAGAATCGCTCGCGTGTATCCGCTGATCCGCATGATCTCTTGGGGGACATCGCTTACGCGCTCCCCGTCCTCGACCAGCGTCTCGATCTCGATCCCCTCGTCGAGCAGGCGGAATGCGATTGGACAGGCGGCCAGACCACAAACTACGCCTTCTTCCTTGAGCAGCACCTTTGCCCGGCAGCGATCATCCGGGCTGAAGAGCGCCCGGCTGGTGAGATCGCCGAGACCGATGTCCTCGGCCAGCGAGCGCCCAACCACTTCGTCGGCGGCGCGCTCGATCTCCTGCCGCATCAGCTCCATTGCTCGAACAGTGGCTCTTGCCCCTGGCGAAGAACCGTGTGAGCCGCCAGTTCCGGCTCTTCGATCGGGAAGTCGGCGCGGAAGTGGACGCCCCGGCTCTCGTGGCGGTGTAGCGCGCACTCGGCCACCAGGCGCGGAACCAGCGCGGAGGCCTTGCGCAGCGGTTCCAATCCGGCCGCGTCGCGAACCAACCCCGCCCCGAGCCACATCTGCTCGCGCAGCTCTCGATCAACCCGATCGACCTCCGCGGAAAGCGCTTCGGCCGGTTCGGGATCGAAGCCGAGCGACGCATCCGCCAACGCCGCGAGCGCCGCGCGCCGGCCGAAGACGACGCATTCGAGCAACGAGTTCGAGGCCAACCTGTTGGCGCCGTGGACACCGGTGCAGGCGCATTCTCCGGCCGCATAAAGCCCGGGCAGAGTGCTGCGACCATCGAGATCGGTGACGATTCCGCCAAGGGTGTAGTGCGCCGCGGGAGCAACCGGCACCGGCTCGATGTCGGGATCGAAGCCGGCCTCGCGGATGCGATCGATCAAGGCTGGGAAACGCCCCCGGTCGATCGGGCGAAGATCGAGCAGGGCGCTGCCTCGCGCCGCGATCGCCCGAGCCACGATGTCACGCGGCGCCAGCTCGTCGGTGAAGCGCTCGCCGCTCGTATCGAGAAGCAGCGCACCCGCGCCGCGAAGAGCCTCGCTAAGCAGCATGCCGTTAGCCGACAAGGCGGTCGGGTGGAATTGCATGAACTCGAGGTCGGCAACCGCGGCGCCCGCTCGATAGGCCATGGCGATTCCCTCACCGAGCGCCCCGCGCGGGTTCGTGGTTCGCGACCAAAGCGCCCCGGCCCCGCCGGTCGCCAGTAGCGTGGCCGGCGACGAGATCGGCCCTCGCTCCGCGATGATCCCGGCGCAGCGGCCGCGCTCACGCCAGAGCCCGAGCACGCGCTCGTTCTCGATGACGGTGATGCGACTATCTGCGCGCACCTGTCGAGCAAGCGCCAGCTCGATCTCGCGCCCGGTCTCGGCTCCGCGCGAGTGGAACACGCGCGAACGCGAGTGTCCGCCCTCGAGCCCCGGCTCGGGCCCAAAGCGGACGCCCCAGGCTTGCAGATCGTCGATGCGGGCGGGAGCCTCCGTCACCAGCGCCTCGACGGCGCTCGGACGGCACAGCCCGCGACCGGCGTCGATCGTGTCGGCCGCATGCAAATCGGGACTGTCGTCATCGCCGCAGGCCGCCGCGATCCCACCCTGCGCGTGATACGACGCCGACGAGGAGAGCGTCCCCTTGGAGACGACCATGACGTCAGTGCCGTGCTCCGCCGCCGTGAGCGCAGTGACCAGCCCGGCGATCCCCGACCCGACAACGAGCAGATCGACTCGGTTCTCTCTGCTCTCCTTGACGGTTGGTTTGGTCACTTGCTCACTGGTCCGCTAAGTTATCGCCTGTTAGTTGAAAACCTGTTGGGAAGTCTACCAGGTTTTCGCCCTTCAGACAGGAACACCCATGCACGAGAAACCGACCCACGTAGTACTCGCCGTCGTACTCCAGGTGCGGGACGGCCGCTTGCAGGTACTCCTCTGGCAGCGGGCGCAAGCACCCTTCGCCGGCGCCTTCGCCCTCCCCGGCGGATATCTGCTCAGCGGTGAGACGCTCGAGGATTCGATTCGCCGCCACCTGGCCGAGAAGGTCGACGTGTGCGAGCTCTCCCACCTCGAGCAGCTCGTGACGACCGGCGACCCCGTCCGCCACCCCAGTGAGTGGCAGGTCGCAACCGCATACCTCGGGCTCGTGCCGAGCGACCTCGACCCGGAGCTTCCCGACGACACCGACTGGCATCCGATCGACGAACTACCCGAGACGGCCTTCGATCACGGCGCCATCATCCTCGCCGGCAGGGAGAGGCTTCGAGCCAAGCTCTCATACGCGAACATCGGCTTCGCGCTCGCGCCCCACTCCTTCTCGATCTCCCAGCTGCGCGATCTCTACGCCGCGGCGCTCGGGCACGAGGTCTCGGCGACGAACCTGCAACGTGTGCTGCTGCGACGCGCGCTGCTCAAGCCAACCGGAGAAAGGCGCGCCTCGGGTCCCAGCGGTGGCCGCCCGGCGGCGCTCTTCCGCTTCCGCTCACGCACTCTGGAGATCACCGACCAGTTCGCGGTGCTCAGGCCACCCGGGTAGAACTTATCCTGAAGGAATGTCCGCTGACTCAGACGGCCTTGAGGCCGGCGGCCTTCTTGCGCGAGCGCACCTTGCCGACGACCGGAGCGTCGATCGGCTTGGCCAGCCATTCGACCAGCTCTTGCGGCGGAATCGGCCGCGTCAGGAAGTAGCCCTGGACGACATCGCAACCGAACTCGGCGAGCTCGCGCCATGTGTCCTTCGTCTCGACGCCCTCGGCGACGACCTTGAGCCCGAGGCCGCTCGCCAGGTCGATGGTCGAGCGCACGATCTGCTGGTCGTTCTCGCTCTGCGGCATGTTCATCACGAAGGAGCGATCGATCTTGATCTCTTCCACCGGCAGCTTGCGCAGGTATGAAAGCGACGAGTAGCCGGTGCCGAAGTCGTCGATCGACAGCCCGACGCCGAGATCGCGTAGCTTCGTCAGGACCTCGAGCGCCTTGGGCGGATCGACCATGATCGTGTTTTCGGTGATCTCCAGCTTGAGCAGGCTCGGGTCAACTTGCCAGGTCTCGAGAAGCTGGGCGACGTCGTCGGGGAGCTCGGAATCGAGCAGGTTGCGTGCTGAGAGGTTGACCGCGATATTTAGCTTGATCCCCTGCTCTTGCCACTGGTGGCTCTGCGCCAGCGCCTCGTTTAGTACATAGAGCGTGAGCGGGCGAATCAGGCCGGTGTGCTCGGCGAGCGGGATGAAGTCATCGGGGAAGGTCAGCCCGTGCTCGGGATGCTGCCAGCGCAGTAGCGCCTCGACGCTGGTGACCTTGCCGGTCTTGATGTCGGCCTTGGGCTGATAGAAGAGCACCAGTTCCTTGTTCTCGAGTCCCCGCCTCAGCTCGCCGAGGAGCGCCAGGCGCTTTGGTGTGTTCTGGTCGCGGTCGGCCGCGTAAACCTCGTAGCCGGCGTGCGCTTCCTTTGCCATGTACATGGCAACGTCGGCGCGCTGGATCAGCGTGTCCACATCGTTTCCGTGGTCGGGGAAGAGCGAGATCCCGATCGAGGTCTCGACGTCGAGCGTAAGGCCCTTCAGCATGAACGGCCTGGATAGCGCCGTCGCGATCTTGCTGGCCACGCGCATCGCCGCGTCCGCGCTCGCCGCTCCGGGCAGAAGCACCGCAAACTCGTCGCCGCCGAAGCGGGCGATCGAGTCAACGTCGCGAAGCAGGCTGCGCAGGCGTGGTCCGATGGCCTGCAGAATCAAATCTCCGTTGCGATGACCAAGCGTGTCGTTGATCTCCTTGAACCTGTCCAGGTCCATGATCAGGAGGGAGAAGCGAGAATCCTCGCGGCGCGCTTGCAGGATCGCCTGCTCCATACGGTCGCGGAAGAGGGTTCGGTTGGGAAGCCGGGTCAACGTATCGTGGAGAGCCTGATACTCGTTCTCCTCGACCTGAATACGCAGTTTCTTGGAAGCGCTCGCCACGAAGGCGAGCTGGGCCAGGTAGAGAACCGCCAACGCGATCGCGACAAACACCCCGGCGCTAAAGACCAGGCCGACGACAACGACCAGTGCCGCACTGAGAATCCCGAACTGAGTTGTAAGTGTGAGACGCCGCATATTTGACCTAATCGGCCCGCCGCACTTAAAACTAAAGATCATTCACCTGATTGCAGGAACACCCGTTGGGGGGATTCGACTCGGTGTCGAAACAGAAGACGGGCGTCGCGCTCTCCGGTGAAAGCGTTCGGCACCGAGCGAAGCGGCGGCCGGAGACGAGACCGTCTACTCATCCCGAGCGGGGGTCTTCACTCTTCACGGGCGCGTGTAACTACATACAGGCGACCTCCGCGAAAGCACGTCGCCCCGCGATGCCCTCGTCGCGCTTTCGAGCCGACGGCTCGGGCTTGCCGGGAGGACCAGGGGTTTTTAGGTTTTCTTAGGAACTTCTTAGACCGAGCTCCACCTGGCTTCAATCCTCAGCTCTTGGCTGCACGAAAGGCATCGGGCCAGTTGGGGCCTCTTGACACGCCCCTCGCCGCGAAGTATCAAGTCTCCGGAGCTGGTCACTCGGCGGCTTATGGTGCATTAAGAAAGCCCCTGGTCAAAGAGTGCCCAGCATAGAACCGGCTGCGATGACTCAGACCACTGACATGGCTTTGCGGGTAGCTCCAGCGCCAACTTCACTCAGCGCCGAGCTAGCCACCGCCAACCGGCCGCAGCCTCTCCCATCGCTTTCGCTGTCCGTCGTTCGGCACCTTCCCGCGGTCGCATTCCGCGGCGGGGCGCCGACAGGGCGGCTGATCAGTTTCCACGAGCGCTTGTTCGAGGCTCGTGGGAAGAGCCCGTTTTCGGACGGGCACGTATGTCGCTACTACTCGGAGGAAGCATCCGGGAACGGCAAGACCGTAACTCGATCCGCTGTTTCTTCTCCGAGATTCAATAAACCAATCCGAGCCTCTCGGCTCGGTGGAGGTGGACACACATGGTAAGTCGTAGGAAATTGGCCGTTAGCATCGGAGTCGTGGCGGTCGCCGCGGTTTCGCTGCTCGCAGCCAGCTGGGCCGGTGCCTCTTCAAAGGCGTCGTACCCACGTCAGGACGCTCTCATTACGGCCGGCACGCAGTGGGGCACCATCGCCGGTTTCAACGCTTATGGGGGAAACTACGCAACCGGAATGGTGGGCCTCGTCAACGAGACGCTGCTCCGCTATGACCCGCTCAAGGACACGTACATCAACTGGCTTGCCCAGAGCGCTAAGTTCACGGGTAAGCCCGGTGCGGTTTCAAAGACGTTCATCATCAAGGTCAGGCCTGGCATCAAGTGGAGTGACGGAAAGGCGTTCACCGGGAAGGATGTTGTTTTCAACATCTTCACGCTCGGTAAGCACAAGACCGCCTCTTGGAACGTTCTTTGGCTGAACCTCAAGTCCGTAAAGGCCAAGGGCAATACCGTCACGGTCCAGTTCAAGAAAACACCGAACTACGACCAGTGGTTCACGTACATGTACACCAGCCCGATGGTGAGCCCCACTCAGTACAAGGGCATCACCGACAGCACGTGGACGTCGTTCAGCCCGACCGCTCCGATCGGGACTGGCCCGTACACCCTGGCCTCGCTCGACGCCACGACTCGTATCGTGTGGCAGAAGAAGGCGACTTGGTGGGCAGCGAAGGCGAAGATTTCTCCGTCGCCCGCTCCTACCTACATCATCGACCTCTGCAACGACAACAACACCACGGCCCTCAGCGGTCTTCTGACCGGCCTGCTGGACCTGGACAACAACTACATCCCTGGCATCAACAAGTACGTCACCAGTGGCGCAATGCAGACCTACTTCCCCGGGGCTCCTTACAACCTGCCAGCGAACACCGCCTGGTTGACCCCGAACACGAAGCATGTACCGTTGAACGACGCGAAATTCCGCAAGGCTCTTGCGACGTCGATCAATGTCGACAGCATCGTGAACAACGACTACCACAACCTGGTTACAAAGGCGAGTCCTACCGGACTGCTCAAGGTCTGGGATAAGTGGATCGACAAGAAGGCCGTTAGCAAGCTCGGATTCAAGTTCGACACCGCTAAGGCAAAGAGCATGCTGGCTGCTGCTGGTTACAAGACCGGTTCTGACGGTTACGTCATGAACAAGGACGGCAGCAAGATCAACCTGAAGATCGCAGTTCCGTCGGGTTGGTCAGACTGGGAGACGGCGGAAGGCTTGATCGTTAACTCCGCCAAGGCCGCCGGTATTCACATCACGATCGATGTGGGCGACTTCAACCACTACGCGCTCCAGCGTAACGCTGGTCAGTTCGACCTGGTGGTCGACAACACGTACCAGATCTCCGACAACCCGTTTGTATACTTCAACGGGCTGTTCCACCTTCCGATCATTGGAACGCAGACGTTCGCTAACTTCTCGCGTTACAACAACCCGGCAGCGTGGAAGCTTGTCTTGAAGCTCGACAGGACTCCTCTTGGTGCTACCGCAGCTCGTAAGAGCATCATGAGCCAGTTGGAGACGTTCGAAATGACCGACGTACCGAACATTCCGATGTGGTACAACGGCATCTGGGCCCAGACTCAGTCCAAGTACTGGACGAACTGGCCCTCCAGCACCAGTAATCGGCACTACCTCCCCGCCAGCTGGCGCGGATACCTGAACATGACGGCAATCGACATGTACACGCACGTCAAGAAGGCGTAGGACCGATAGACGTAAGTGAGTAAGTAGCACCGAAGTGATCGACCACCACCCCTCCTCCCCGCAGGTTCCGGTGGAGGAGGGGTGGTGGTCTTTCTGTAGAATGGCGACGTCCTCGACCTCGCGGCTCGCGAGGAGTGAAGGCGGCCTTCGGTAGACCGACGTGAACTAGGAGAGCCTGTGCGACGTTACTTCGCGAGAAAACTGATCACCTACGGCATTACGTTCTTCGCCGCGGTAACAATCGACTGGACGATTCCGCACCTGATGCCGGGCGATCCGATTGCAACGCTCATGGCTACGCTTCAACTCCAGGACGAGAGGACGTACCGAGCGATTTACAACTCTATTGATAAGGCGTTTCGAACCGATCTGCCGCTTTGGAAGCAGTACTACTACTTCTGGTCACTGCTCTTCCACGGCAACCTTGGCTTCAGCATCATCAATTACCCGACCAAGGTCACCGCACTCATCACGAATTGCGCTCCGTACACGCTTGCACTACTGCTTCCGGCGATCTTGCTGAGCTGGTACGCGGGCAACAAGGTCGGGGCGATGGCAGCGCGCAGGAAGGTGCTCGACAACACGGCGCTTCCTGTTTCCTATGCGCTCACCGCAACTCCTTACATGTGGCTCGCGATGATCATGGCTTGGTTGTTCACGATCATCTTCAGGTTCTTCCCGTCCAGCGGCGGCTACGACCCGACCCAGATTCCCGGCTGGTCGCAAAGCTTTATCACCAGTTTGGCCTACCACTGGTTCCTTCCCTTCGCGTCGCTCTTCCTGGTTGCCTTCGGCGGCTGGGCGATCGGGATGCGAAACATGATCATCTACGAGCTCGAGTCGGACTATTCGCACTACCTGGAGGCGCTCGGCGCTCCCAGACGACTGGTGCGTAAGTACGCCTTCAGAAACGCGATGCTCCCGCAGATCACGGGGCTCGCGCTTCAGCTCGGCACGATTCTTGCCGGCGCTCTCGTCACCGAGATCGTCTTCTCGTATCCGGGACTCGGTTATCAGATCTACAGGGCGATCACAAACAAGGACTACTTCGTGATTCAGGGGATCTTCCTCTTCATCATCGTCGGAGTCCTGATCGCCAACTTCATTGTTGACATCGTCTACGTTCTCGTCGATCCGAGAACGAGAATCGGAATGCAAGGCGGACAGGCATGACGAAATCAAAGAAATCGGCCGGCGACAGCGCCGCGCCGGCAACGGAAAGTACGATGCAAAAAGGCGCGCCAATGGCGCCTCTCGACACCGCCGCGAGTGAGCGAAAACCGGCGAAAGCCGTCTTGAATAGGGGAAACATGGGTGCCGTGCGCGAGATGCTCTATTTCGCGTTCCGAAACCGCAAGCTCGTTATCGGGCTGGGCGTGGTCGTGTTCTTCCTCTTGTTCGCGCTCATCGGGCCAAGCCTCGCGGCGCATCAGGGCACCGACTACGGCGGCCCACTCGCCCATCGACCAACGCTCCAGGGCGGGTACTACTTCGGCACGACCTACACCGGGCAAGACGTCTTTGCTCAGTTCGTCGGCGGACTTCGACTCGCTTTCATTGTCGGAGTGATCGGCGGCGGAATCGCGGCAATCATCGGAATGGTCGTCGGCTTCACGGCCGGATACAAGGCGGGCCTCACCGACGAACTGCTGAACATGCTCACAAACGTCGTCCTCTGCATCCCCGTGTTCGCCCTGCTGCTCGTCATCGCGGCGTTCATGGACATCAAGGGCGTCGTCCCCGAGGCTCTGCTGATCGGGTTCGTCAACTGGCCTTGGGCGGCGAGAGCGCTACGATCTCAGACCTTCTCCCTGACCTCGAGGGAGTTCGTGAGCCTGGCGCGCCTAAGCGGCGAAAAGAGCTGGAAGATCATCTTCAAAGAGATCGCGCCGAACATGAGCTCGTACCTGTTCATGATGTTCATCCTCCTTTTCGGAGGCGCGATTCTCACAGCCGCAACGCTCGACTTCATCGGGCTCGGTCCGGCTGGAACGGTCTCGCTCGGGCAGATGATGAACTACGCCAACAGCGCCTCCGCGCTCATCAACGGCTACTGGTGGTGGTTCATACCACCGGGCCTCGCGATCACCCTGATCGTGGGCGGCGCCTACTTCATGAACGTCGGCCTCGACGAGGTCTTCAACCCGCGGCTGAGAGAGATGTGAGCAAGTGAGTCTGCAAATCGAGAACCTAAAGGTCTACTACCGGACACTCGCGGGCGACGTCCAGGCCCTGGACGGTGTCACCTTCGGTATCGCCGATGGCGAGATCATGGGTCTTGCGGGAGAGTCGGGCTGCGGCAAGTCAACGCTTGGTAACAGCCTGATTTCCCTCACCGGGCGCATGAGATACGTCGGAGGAACGGTCACGCTCGACTCGACCGAGCTTCCCATCTGGGACTTCGGGGATATGAACCGTCACCGGTTCAAAGACCTCTCGATCATTCCGCAGTACGCCATGAGCGCGCTGAACCCAACGCGGAAGATCGGGCGAATGACTGGAGAGCTGCTCGAGTCGAGGGGCATGAAGCATAAGGAGTTCATTCCGGAGTTGAAGCGCCGGTTCGAGCTGGTCGGGCTCTCGGAAGACGTGCTCGGCATGTATCCGATCGAGCTCTCGGGAGGCATGAAGCAACGCGTCGTGATGGTCGTCTCGACGCTGCTCGACCCCTCCCTCCTGATCGCGGACGAGATCACATCGGCGCTCGATGTCTCGACTCAGAAAGCCGTCGCGGAGATGCTCGTCGAGTTCCGCGAGCGCGGCTTCGTAAAGAGCATGATCGTGATCACACACGACATCTCGATCCTCTACCAGGTCGCCGACACGATCCTCGTGATGTACGCCGGGAAGCTCGCCGAGAAAGCTTCGGCCGAGACGATCATCAACTCGCCGCGACATCCGTACACGCGCCTGCTCATCTCGTCGCTGCCGGAAGTCGGTGTGACCTACTCGGGTAAGAGACTGACGGGCATCGCCGGCACGCCGCCCGCCCTGCTCAACCCGCCGGAGGGGTGCCGCTTCCGCGATCGTTGCCCGTTCGCTTACGAGAAGTGCCTGGAAGAACCGCCCTTCGTCGAGGTTGATCCCGGCCACTTCACGGCCTGTTGGAAGGAGATCTAAATGAGCGGGCACGGAAATGACTCGCGAGGTAACGGCGAGGCCGGGCTGATCAAGCTCGAGAACGTCAGCAAGATTTACAGCACCGGCACCTTTGGCGGTAAAGCAATAACGGCGATCAGGGACGTCAGCTTCGAAGTGCAGCCTGGAGAGGTCATGTCGGTGATCGGTGAGAGCGGTAGTGGTAAATCCACCATCGGCAAGATGATCCTGCGCCTTTCTCCGATTACGCAAGGCGTGATCAGATTCGGCGGAACCGACATCTCGACTCTCAAGAGGAAGGCGCTGAAGGAATACCGCCGCGAGGTTCAGGGCGTGTTCCAGGATCCATTCAGCTCCTACAACCCGATCTTCAAGGCCGATCGCGTCTTCTCGATGATCAAGAGCGAGTTCTTCCCCGGGACGAGCGGACCGGAGTGGAGAAACAAGATCAGTTTGGCGCTCGAGGCGGTTACCCTCGATCCGACTCAGGTTCTGAACAAGTACCCGCATCAGCTGAGCGGTGGTCAGCTACAGCGCCTTCTGATCGCACGCGCCCTCTTGCTCGACATCCAGTTCCTGGTCGCCGACGAGATCATCAGCATGCTCGACGCTTCGACTCGGATCGACGTGCTCAACTTGCTCGCCGATCTCAAGGGTAGAGGCCTGGGCATCATGTTCATCACGCATGACCTCTCGCTCGGCAACTACATCAGCGAGAAGACCGTCATCCTCCGTCGCGGCCTGATCGTCGAGATGGGAGCAACCGGGAAGGTGTTCGGCAACCCGACCCACCCGTACACGAAGATGCTCCTCGCCTCCGTCCCTCAGCTTCACCGCAAGTGGGAAGAGATCGCCGACGAGCTCAAGGTGTCGGAGACGGTGCTCCTGGACAGAGAGGCCGCGGCGAAGAAGGCCTACGAAACCGTCAGCGAGATCTTGGCGCCCGATGCCGACGACTCGGTGCTCGTCGAGACCGAGCCCGATCACCTCGTTCGCTTCTCGCCTGAAAAGGCTCGGGAGATCGAGCCCGCCGCACTCGCCGGGAAAACCGCATGAGCCAGGTACATATCCTGGGCCAGGGGAAGATTGAGAACCTCCCCTGGGAAGACCGACCAGCCGGAAGTACTGAACCGGTTTGGCGCTATTCGAAGAACCCGGTCATCCCGCGCGACCTCATCCCCAGCTCAAACAGCATCTTCAACAGCGCCGTTGTCCCGTACAAGGGTGAATTCGCGGGCGTTTTCCGCTGCGACGATCGCACCCGCCGAATGGTCATGCATCGCGGCTTCAGTTCCGACGCGGTGAACTGGAAGCTCGATCCGGAGCCGCTCCGGTTCGAATGCGACGAGCCCGAGATCGCCGATTTCGTCTACGGCTACGACCCGCGCGTCGTCTGGATCGAGGATCGCTATTACGTGACCTGGTGCAACTGCTACCACGGGCCCACGATCGGGGTCGGCTGGACAAAGGATTTCGAGACGTTCCACCAGTACGAGAACGCCTTCCTGCCCTTCAACCGAAACGGCGTTCTGTTCCCGCGCAAGATCAACGGCAACTTCGCCATGCTTTCGCGACCCTCGGACAACGGCCACACCCCGTTCGGCGAGATCTTCTACAGCGAGAGCCCCGATCTGACCTACTGGGGCAAGCACCGGCACGTGATGGCGCCGGTCGAGAACTCCTGGCAGGCCACCAAGATCGGCGGCGGGCCGGTTCCGATCGAGACCTCCGAGGGCTGGCTGCTCATCTATCACGGCGTGCTCAACTCCTGCAACGGCTTCGTCTACAGCGCGGGCGTCGCATTGCTCGATCTGGAGAAGCCCTGGAAGGTGATCGCACGCGCTAAGCCGTACGTCATCTCGCCGCAGACGCTGTATGAGTGTGTCGGGGACGTGCCCAACGTGGTCTTCCCCTGCGCCGCTCTCTGCGACGCGGATACCGGCCGCCTGGCGATCTACTACGGCGCCGCGGACACGGTCACCGGGCTCGCCTTCGCCTACGTGGACGAACTCGTCGAGTTCGCGAAGAAGAACTCGCTCTAGACTCGATCTAGGATCGACGCACGCAGACCCTCCCCGGTCTGCGTGCGTCAGTCTTCTCAGTTAATCTCTCCGCCTATGGATATAACTGTTCTTCACCTTTCGATGCTTCTCAAGAGCAGGCTCGTCGATCGAAGCGGCGAGAACCTCGGCCGCGTGGAAGACCTGATCGTCAGACTGGCCGACGGCGCCTATCCGCCGGTCACCGGGCTCAAGGCGCACGTCGCCGGGCGCGATCTCTTCGTCGCCGCCAAGACGATCGCCGAGCTCACGCCGGGCAGAGTTCAGCTCGCCGGCGATCAGCTCAATCTCGGCCGTTTCGAGCGCCGTCGCGGCGAGGTGCTCCTGCGACAGGACGTTCTCGGGCACCGGCTGATCAACGTGGCCGGGGCGCGCCTGGCCAGAGCGAGTGACATCGAGCTGGCCTTCGGCGAAGGCTCCTGGCGCGTCGTGGGCGTCGACGTCAGTTTGCGCGGGCCGCTGCGCCGGCTTCTGCCGCGGTGGCTCGGGGGCCATTCAGCGGCGCGCACGGTGCTCGACTGGGGAAGCGTCGAGCCCTTCGTGGGACATGTGCCCTCGTCGAGGCTGCGCATGCGCTTCGGCAAACTGGCGCAGCTTCATCCAGCCGAGATCGCCGACCTCGTCGAGGCCGCCTCGCACGACGAGGGCGAAGAGATCATCCGCGCGGTCGGAGCTGACCGCGAGCTCGAGGCCGACGTCTTCGAGGAGCTCGATCTCGAGCATCAGATCGAGTTCCTGCATCAGCGCTCGGACGCCGATGCGGCGAACGTGCTGGCCAAGATGGGCGCCGACGACGCGGCCGACCTGCTGGCGGAGCTAGAGCAGGAACGGCGCGAGCCGGTGCTCTCGCTGCTGCCGAAGACTCAGCAGCGCAAGGTGCGAACGCTGCTCGGGTTCAATCCGTCGACCGGCGGCGGCCTGATGAACCCCGATTTTCTCTGCCTTTCGGAGCGCGTGACCGTCAAGCGGGCGCTCGACGAGGTGAGAAAGTCGCCGCTCGAGCCCGAGCAGCTGACCGTCGTCTTCACGCACGACAGTCAGAAGAAGCTGTCGGGTGCGCTTGCGATCACCGCTCTCGTGTGCGCCGACCCCGAAGCACGGCTCAAGGACATCGTCCAGCGCCGCCCGGTGAGCCTGCACCCCGACGCCGATCTGCCCGAGGTGGCTCGCGAGCTGACCGACTTCAACCTGACCGCGCTGCCGGTGGTCGACGACGAAGAGCACGTGATCGGAGTGATCGCCGTGGACGACGTGCTCGAGCTGATCTTTCCGGAGGACTGGCGCAGGCGCTTCTCCGCCGCCGGAGAGTGAACCAGCGTGCTCGCTGCGGCTTGGGGGCTGGTAGAGTCTCCGCGGCTCTGGCAATGTGCGTGGAGGTTTTTGTGGAAACCGACGACCCATCGAGTAGCAACTCCGCGCGCGCTGCGGGCACGGTGAGCAGACTTCTCAGTCGCTGACCTCCTGGGCGTGCGCGAGGCGCACGCATGACCGGTCGCGAGCGGCCGGAGGAGGTGTAGCGAATGGCTGATACGACAACCCACGGGCATACTGCGCGCCCGAGTGGAGCACGGGCGCAGCTCGACGAAGCGCACGTCGGCGACATCAAGGGCGCTTTCGGAACGATCCCCCAGGGCGATTTCCCCCCTCGTCGCTCGATGCGTAAGCGCCTGAAGGTTCTACTCGCAATCATGGGGCCGGGCCTGATCGTGATGGTCGGGGACAACGACGCCGGCGGTGTCTCCGTCTACTCGCAGGCCGGCCAGAACTACGGCACGACGCTGCTCTGGACACTGATCCTCCTCGTCCCGGTCGTGATCGTGAACCAGGAGATGGTCGTGCGCCTGGGCGCCGTCACCGGAGTCGGCCATGCCCGCCTTATCTTCGAGCGCTTCGGTCGCTTCTGGGGCGCCTTCTCGGTGATCGATCTCCTGATTCTCAACTTCCTGACGATCGTGACCGAGTTCATCGGCGTCACGCTCGCGCTCGAGTACCTGGGAGTAAGCCGCTACATCGTCGTGCCGGTCGCCGCGCTGGCGTTGATCGCGATGACGGCAAGCGGCAGCTTCCAGAACTGGGAGCGCTTCATGTACGTCTTCATCGTCAGCAACTTCATCGTCATCCCGCTGGCCTTCCTCAGCCATCCGCACATCGGGCCGATCGTTCGCGGCGCCACCGTGCCGGGAGTTAACGGCGGCGTCACATCCACGGCAGTGCTCCTGATCATCGCGATCGTCGGTACGACCGTCGCACCCTGGCAGCTCTTCTTCCAGCAGTCGAACGTGATCGACAAGCGAATCACGCCGCGCTGGATCAACTACGAGCGCACCGACACGATCATCGGCTCGCTGATCGTGGTCGTGGGCGCCGCGGCGTTGATGATCACCACCGCGTTCGCCTTTCGAGGAACGCCGCTCGCGGGGCAATTCCACGACGCGCGTACCGTCGCAATCGGTCTGGAGCACCACGTTGGCCGGCTGGCTGGAATCCTCTTCGCCATCGTCCTTCTCAACGCCTCGATCATCGGCGCCCAGGCCGTGACCCTGTCCACTTCTTACGCCTTCGGCGACGCGTTCGGCGTTCGCCATTCGCTCCATCGCTCGTTCAGGGACGCAAGAGGTTTCTACGGCATCTTCTCGGCCCTCGTTTTGCTCGCCGCGGGCATCGTGCTCATCCCCCACGCCCCACTCGGGCTCGTCACGACCGTGGTGCAGGCGCTCGCGGGGGTGCTGCTCCCAAGCGCCACGGTGTTTCTGGTGATGCTCTGCAACGACGACCAGGTGCTGGGCCCGTGGGTCAACAAGGCTTGGGTGAACGTCGTTGCCACGTTCATCGTCGGCGCGCTATTGATGCTTTCGGGGATCCTCGTCGTGACAACGGTCTTTCCCCACGTCAACGTCACGGTTCTACTCATCTCACTGACCTCGGCCCTACTGGTCGGCATCGGCGCCCTTGGAGCGCTGGTGATGCGCGATTCTCGCAGAGCCGAGCCGAAGCCGAAGCTGCCGAAGGCGGGCCGCGAAAACTGGACGATGCCTCCGCTGGCGCTGCTCGAAAAGCCCGTCTGGTCGCTGGCACGCCGGATCGGGATGTACTCGATGTGGGGCTATCTCTTCGTCGCCATCGCGCTTCTCGTCGTCAAGGCGATTCAGCTCGGTCTGGGCCACTGACCGTAGAGGCGAGAAGGCGTGAGACAAAAGACGGATCGTTAGCTCTCCTGGGCGCCGGCGAGAGAGCCCGGCGCCCTGGGAAGCTAAATTCTCAGACCTCGAGAGCGGCCTTGAGCGCCTTGACCTTCTCGACCAGCGGCGTGAGCTTCTCGTTTGAGATCTCGCCGCTTTCGACGAGCTCGACGGTGAGCTTGCCGATGCTGTCGTACGCCTCTCCGAGCTCGCGCTTCGTCTTCATGTCCTCGACGCCCTCGCGCGCCTTCGTGGAAGCCGTCCCGGCCGCGGCTTTCGCCCGATCAACAAATCCCATATCTTCCTCCTTCATTTGAGTCTGCTCTCTCTATTGTCCCGGTACGGCGCGACAAAACCAACTTTTCGTGTTCTTTGGCCAGGATTCGGCTATCTTCCGGGCTCTTGGCCCACAATCACTTCCAACCGGATTCCTACCCGGCGCACGTTCGCGGCGAGGTGCCACGCTACGACGAGCTCGAAGACGCGGTCGCTGAAGCGACCGAGGCGCTCCCGGCGGCGAGAATCCTCGACCTGGGCGCGGGCACCGGCGAGACGGCGCAGCGCGTGCTCGCGAAGCACCCTGGCGCCCGGGTTGTGCTCGTCGACGCGTCGGCGGAGATGCTCGGGGCGGCGCGCGAGGCGCTGAGCGGGGATCGCATCGAACAGATCGTCGTTCGGCGGCTCGAGGACCCTCTCCCCGACGGGCCCTTCGATCTCGTCGTCTCGGCGCTGGCCATCCACCACCTCGAAAGCGCCGACAAGCGGCTCCTCTTCCGCCGAATCGGCGAGGTGCTCGCCGGCGGCGGGCGCTTCGTCTTTGCCGACGTCTTCGTGCCTGACGATCCGGCGCTGGCCAAAACGCCCGTCTCGTCGTCCCTCGACCGTCCCGATCGGCTCGACGATCAGCTCAGCTGGCTGCGCGAGGCCGGCCTGGAGCCGCGCGTCGTGTGGTCGAGCGGCGACCTGGCCGTCGTAACGGTTGACCGTCCAGCCCAATAACGATTCCGAGCAAAGGAGAGACCGGTGGCAGACCGTCCAGAAAGCGAACGCGCGGCGCGCGGGCCCCGGCAGGCCGGCCGCGCGGTACGTGACCAGGCAACCGCGCAACGGGTTTTCGGCGAGCGGATCGAGTTGGACGGCGTGACGATCATCCCCGTCGCCGCCGTTCGGCGTTGCAAGTGCAATCCGGGCGGCGAGGAAAACGGCAAGGGCGGTAGCTGCAACAGCGCCCGGCCGGTCGGCCTGGTTCTGATCCAGGGCGGCCGGGTCGAGTGGAAGCCGACTCTCGACCTGAGTCGCGTGGCGCTGATCGCCGCCGTGACGCTCGGGCTTCTCGCCCTACGGCGGCGCTGACCAGCCCGGACAACCTGGCGCGGAGCGGCGCTACGAACCGCCCGCGCGAGCGGCGGCGATCTGATCGCGGTACCAGAGCGCACTGCCCTTGGGAATGCGCCGTTGCGTCGAATAATCCACGTAGTAGAGACCGAAGCGCTTGGCGTAGCCCTTCTCCCACTCGTAGTTGTCCAGCAGCGACCAGACGCAGTAGCCCTTGACGTGCACGCCGTCGGCGATCGCCTGCGACAGTGCCTCGAGGTGGCGCGAGATGAAGTCGACGCGATCGGGATCCTCGACTACGTCTCCCCCGTCCCATTCGTCCGGGAAGGCGGCGCCGTTCTCGGTGATGTAGATGTCGATGTCGCCGTAGTCGCGCTTGATTCGAAGCAGCATCTCGTGCAGACCGTCGGGCGTGATGTCCCAGCCCATCTCCGTCAGCGGCAACTCGGTGGGAACGCAGGCCAAGCCCAGATAGGGCGAGTCGGGCTTCTGTGTGACGGCCACGCGGTGATAGAAGTTGACGCCGAGATGATCGATCGGGCTCGAGATCGCCGCCAGATCGCCGTCCTCGACTGATTTTTCGAAGCCGAAGCGTTCGTACTCGGCGAGCATGTCCTCGGGATAGGCGCCCTTGAACACCGGATCGAGGAACCAGCGGTTCTGGAAGCCATCCCAGATCTGCGCCGCTTTCGCATCCTCGGGGGTGTCGGTTAGCGGCCTGGTGGGATGCAGATTGGGCGCGATTCCGATCTTCGCGGAGGGGCGTCCGGCGCGAAGCGCCTGCACGGCGAGCCCGTGTGAGAGCAGTAGATGATGCGAGACACGCAGGGCCAGCGGCCAGTCGTTGTAAACCCCCGGCGCCTTCTCGCTACCGACGTATCCCATGAAGGCGGTCACCCAGGGCTCGTTGTGCGTGACCCAGAGATCGACGCGATCGCCGAGGCGATCGAACATCGCGGCCGCGTACTCGGCGAAGCGCTGCGTCGTGTCTCGATTTACCCAGCCGCCTTCGTCCTCCAGCGCCTGCGGAAGATCCCAGTGATAGAGCGTCGGGAACGGCGTGATACCGCGCTCGAGCAGGCCATCTACCAGTCGCGAGTAGAAGTCGACGCCCTGTTCGTTCAGCGGTCCCTTGCCGTTCGGCATGACCCTCGACCAGGCGATCGAGAAGCGATAGACGCTCAGACCGAGGTCGGCCATGAGATCAGCGTCTTCCTGCCAGTGGTGATAGTGATCGCAGCTGACGTCGGCGTTCTCGCCGCGCTGAGTGCGCCCCGGTTCGTGGCTGAAGGTGTCCCAGATCGACGGTCCGCGACCGCCTTCGTCGACCGCGCCTTCGATCTGGTAGGCCGAGGTAGCTACTCCCCAGCCGAAATCCTTGGGAAATCCAGGGACGAACTCGTTTCCGCCGTGCGCCACCATCTACGTTTCTCCTTTTCGGCTTCGGTACCTGCCACAGACCGCCGAGCGACGCCGGCAAGCGCCGGGTGGCGCCCGCGGGAGTCACAGGCGGTGCGACCCGCCTGTCAACCTCAGCTTGATCGTATTTTATCCATGCAAACGTTCTCTGGTTCGGAAGAAGCTTCGCCAGGATGGATATCAGCGAGCTGAGCCGGCACTGTTACAGGGATATGAGCAATTCTTCGGCTTTCGGTTAGCTGTCGACTTGTCTTTGCAAACGTTTGCAGGTCCCGGAGTCCGGAGGCGCTCGCGAGTTCGCGCTCGGGCGGGCCTAGAAGCCGGCCTGCGGAAACCCCTGGCGACGGCACTCGGCGGCGATCGCTCCGCCCGCCTTCCCCTGAGCCCGACAGAACTCGCGGGCCGCGCTGCCGCAGTTTCGAAGCGTGGTCCCTCCCAGCGACGACGCGACCGTAACGACGACACAACCCTTGTTCGAAGGTTGAGGCGCGCGAGTCGCATAGGCGAAAGAGCCGGCGCCGATACCCAGGGCAACCGCGCACGCCATGATCGCGAGGAAGTACTTGTCTCGCGGTCTTAGCGGCGAGGCGAGGCGCTCCGCGTGCCCTTCAAGCGGCATGCGTGGCGCCTTCCCGATTCGAGCGGGCGCTCACGAGTCTTTCCCACCACTGACGATTTGGCCTTTCGATTCGCATCTTCTGTCTCCCTGTCAGGGCTCGGTCCGAAGGCGCCGACCTGTCTGTCAGAAATCCACTCCTTCTCCTCTCGGCAGAACGAGCACCGGACAACGAACCGCGCCCATCAGGTACAGACCGGCGGCGCTCATCGAGACCACACCGTGACGCGTCCCGATCTTCGAGCCGATGACCAGAAGATCCGGGGTGATGAGCGGGCTGGTTGCGACGGTGGCGCCCAGACGCGTCGCAAGCGATTCGGCGGTCGTCTTGACACAGGGGTCGTCGTCCGGGGTGATGGCTCCTATCGTCTTGATCTTCTTGTTGCCGTTGCGCTCGCGATAACCGGCCGGCGCAATCGCGATCGCGATCCGCCCGCCGTCGAGCAGTGTCCGAGCCGAGGACTGAGGCTCCACATGCCCACCGGCGGTGCGGTATTCGGAGCCGAAGACGATCAGGCTCGCCTCCTCGCTCTTGGCGAGCTGGCTCAGGCCCTCCGGTGTCGAGGCGCTGAAAACGATGAAGCGGGGAACATCCAGCTTGCCGAGAAGACCGGCGCCGCTGTCCAGCAGCTCGGCCGCCTCCTCCGCGGCAAGCTGCTCACGCTCGTCGCCTTCCTCCTTGGCGTGACGCACGTAGGCCAGCGCAAGCGAGTCGCCTTCCCCGGCCAGGATCTGACCGAGCGCGAGCGCGTCCTGATCCATCTCGGTGGCGTCGTAAGAGACGATGATTTCAATAGGCATGGCTTCTCTCTCCAAATGTTGTCGTGGCGAGTCTGCTCCCGCCCGCTCCCGTACGAGAGAACGGTGGTTTCATCCGAGGCTCCGGCGAAGGAGAGAGCGAGTCGCGAGCCGGCTACGGTCAGCGGCGTCCCGACTGCGAAGGGTTGCCGCCTCTCGCGACTCACTCTCCATCCTTGGCTGAGCGGACTATGCCTTTGGAGGCTCATCACCTCCGTTTCCGCTCTTGCTGGCCGCGCTCCCCAGAGGAACTGCCACCCAACCGGGGATACCGGTGGGAAGGGCAAGTGACGGGATGTCCGACGGATAGACCTCGTGGCCGTGCACCGCGACGTCGCCCGCCTCCATGTCTTCCTCGCTCATGCGCAGCGAGACGAAGCGCCCGACGAACTTGAGCAGGATGAACGTGACCCCCGCCGACCAGGCGATCACGAACAGAGCCGTGAGAGCCTGCCACTTGAGCAACACCCAGTTCCCGCTTATCAGGCCGGTGGCCGAGAAGCCGGAGCCCTTGCCGATGCCCAGATAGACGAGCATCTTCGGGTCTGCGAAGACAGCTACCAGCAGTCCACCCAGAAGCCCCGCGAAACCGTGCGTGTAGATGACGCCGAGCGTGTCGTCGACGTTACGGAACGGACGCAACCGGCTCACGTAGTTGTAGGCCAGGTAGACCAGCACCGAGCCGGTCGCTCCGAGCGCCATCGCGCCGTAGCCGTTGACGAACCCGGCCGCCGGCGTGATCACAACCAGCCCGACGATCATGCCGTTGACGCTGCCGATCATCGACGGCTTGCGCTTGGTGGCGTAGTCGCAGAGCACCCAGACCAGGAAGGCGACCGCGGTGGAGAGGTTCGTGTTCAAAACCGCCGCCGAGGCGCTGGCGCCCGCGAAGTACGGGTCGCCGCCGTTGAAGCCGTTCCAGCCGAGCCAGAGCAGTCCGGCCCCAAGCGCGACCATGGCCAGGTTGTTCGGCGCGTCGATCTCGCGATCGCGTGCCAGGCGCGGGCCGATCACGGCCGCCGCGACGAAGCCCGAGACTCCGGCGGATAGATGGATCACATAGCCGCCCGAGTAGTCGATCGCACCGTGCTGGGCGAAGTAGCCGCCGCCCCAGATCAGGAAGGCGTCGATGCAGTAGACGCAGGTCATCCAGAGCGCCACGAACGGGATCCAGGCCTTGAAGTTGACCCGGCCGAGCACCGAGCCGAGCATCAGGATCGGCGTGATCGCCGCGAAGACGAACTGGAAGTAGACGAGCGAAGACTGCGGGAATCTGAACTGCGGCATCGCTCCGTTCAGAAGCGGGATGTTCGCCCGCGCCTGCTCGCCGGTATGGCCGAGCACGCTCCCCGGCTTGCCGACGAAGTTGGCGAAGAAGCCGTGGCCGCTGCTGAGACCGTGCCAGGGCATTCCGAAGCCCATCTTGAAGCCCCAGAGCACCCAGGCGATGAGCACAACGGCAAAAGCGACGAACGACAGCATCATGCTGTTCACCGACCAGCGCTTCTGCATCACGCCGCCGTACAGAACGACCAGACCCGGCACGCTCATCAGCCCGACCAGAGTCGCCGCCGTCAGCTGCCAAGCGTTGTCGCCTGGACTGAGCCATGTGGGATAGGGAAGCATTAGACCTCCTTCTGTGCGGGGACAGGGCCCCCGCGTCGAAAACGTCGTACAAACAAAAAAGGCCCCAGAACGCGCAATACGTTCCAAGGCAGCCCTGCCTTCCTATCCCGCCCACATCGACGGGACCAAAAAAAACGCCCCGGTGCGCTGTTTGCGCTCCGAGGCTCCTTTGCCGTAGCTCCGTCTTCGTTGCCGGAACTGTCTCCAAGCTAGCACGGCTTTCCGCGCCTCGTCAAATATCACACCTCGAGCGCCTCGAAATCACCCACCCTCACAACCGACGAAAGCTCTTCCGCTTCATCGATTCGAAAACACGCTGTAGACCGCATACCGCGCAAGCCCGCCCGCCAGAGGAAGCGGGCGCCGCTCTCAGTTCGAGAGCTCGGTGGAGAGGAGGAGCGCCTGCCTCCGCAGTTTCGGCGAATCTAGCCCGCTTCGACCGGCTCGGCCCAGCGCAGGCGCCGGCTGGCCCAGAGCGCCACGTAGACGAGCGAGACGAGCACCGGCACCTCGATCAGCGGTCCCACGACACCCGCCAGTGCCTGCCCCGAGGTTGCGCCGAAGACACCCACCGCTACCGCGATCGCCAGCTCGAAGTCGTTCGAGGCGACCGTGAAGGCGAGGCTCGCGGTTTGGGCGTAGGGCATCCGCATCAGGCGCCCGGCGCCGAAACCGGCGAGCCACATCACGGCAAAGTAGGCGAGCAGCGGCAACGCGATCCGAGCCACATCCAGCGGACGGGAGGTGATCTTGTCGCCCTGGATGGCAAACAACAGCACGATCGTGAAGAGCAGCCCGTAGAGCGTGATCGGCGCGATTCGCGGAATGAAGCGCTGCTCGTACCAGTCACGGCCGCGACGCTTGAGACCGATCCGCCGAGTCAGGAAGCCGGCGGCGAGCGGGATTCCGAGGAAGATCAGCACCGTGCGGGCGATCTCCCAGATGCCCGGCTGGAAGCCCTGCGTGTCCAGACCGAGCCAGCCTGGTAGTAGCGTCAGATAGAAGTAGCCGAGCAGCGAGTAGGCGACGACCTGGAAGAGGGCGTTGAAGACGACCAGGACTGCGGCGCGCTCGCGGTCGCCCTTGGCGATGTCGTTCCAGACGAGCACCATGGCGATGCAACGGGCAAGGCCGACGATGATCACGCCTGTCCTGTAAGCGGGCTGGTTGGCGAGCAGCAACCAGGCGAGCGCGAACATCAGCGCCGGCCCGACGATCCAGGAGAGGAAGAGCGAAACACCAAAGAAGCGGCGATCGGAGACGCCGTCGTGGCTCATGCGGCCGAGATCCTCGTAGCGCACCTTCGCGAGCACCGGATACATCATCAGAAGCAGCCCGGCCGCGATCGGCAAGGACACGGTGCCGACCTGAAGCTTGTCGAGCCAGTCGTTCAGGCTCGGTATCAGCGCGCCGAGCCCCAGCCCGGCGGCCATCGCCAGCCCGATCCAGAGCGGCAAGAAACGATCGAGCGCCGAAAGCTTCCCCAGCACCGCCGATTCGCCGCTAGTCCTCCCGCGAGTCTCGGCGCCCACTACCTCTCCCCATCGCTTGCCAGCTCTTCGAGCAGTCGCTCGACACGGGCGGCGATCTCGTCGCGGATCTCGCGAACGCGCTCGATCCCCCTGTCCTTCGGATCCTCCAGATTCCAGTCGATGTAGCGCTTGCCGAGGATGACCGGGCAGGCGTCGCCGCAGCCCATGGTCACGACCACGTCCGCCCATTCGGCGTCGGCGAGCTCGAGACGATGCGGCACGCGCGCGGAGAGATCGATGCCGAGCTCGGCCATCGCCTCGACGACCACCGGATGCACGCGCGCGGCCGGCTGCGTGCCGGCGGAACGCGCCTCGTGGCTACCGAGCGCCGCGCGCGAAAAGAGCGCCTCGGACATCTGCGAGCGACCGGCATTCCCGATGCAGACGAAGAGGACGTTCATCCGCAGCACCTCCCTTTCGAGCGGTCTTTGGCGAGAGGAAGCGGCCTCGCCACCTGCCGCGGGCCTTCGGCCTTGACGGCCTTGACGATCGCCGCGTGCATGCCGTCTTCGACCTCGTGCGTGAACTCGAGCGAGACACGCTCGAATCCCGCCGCGGCCAGCCCTTGCTCGTACTCGCTCCTCGACAGCGCCCCGGCGATGCAGCCCGAGTAGCTGCCGCGCTCGGCGCGCTCGGCCGGCGAGAGGCGATCCTCGGCGACGACGTCCGAGATGCCGATCCGTCCGCCCGGCTTGAGCACGCGTGCGATCTCGAGCAGCACCGCGGGCTTGTCGATCGAAAGATTGATCACGCAGTTGGAGATGACGACGTCGACCGACGCGGCCGGAAGCGGGATCTGCTCGATCATGCCCTTGAGGAAGATCGCGTTCGTGACACCGGCCTGCTCGGCGTTTCGCTGCGCCAGCGCCAGCATCTCGTCGGTCATGTCGAGCCCGAATGCCCGCCCGCTCAGCCCGACCCGCTTTGCGGACAGAAGCACGTCGATGCCGCCGCCCGAGCCCAGGTCGAGCACCGTCTCGCCCTCGTGCAGGTCGGCGACTGCGATCGGATTGCCGCAGCCGAGCGAGGCCAGCGCCGCCGCTTCGGGGAGCTCGTCGCGCTCGCCGGCGCTGTAGCCCACCGCGCCGAAGGCGTCACTGGCGGCTTTCTCGCCGCTGCAACAGGCCTTCCCGCCCTTCTCGCTGACGGTAAGCGCGGCCTCGGCGTAGCGACGGCGCACCTCTTCGCGTAGCTCCTCTGCAGAAGTTGTCACTGGTTTCCTCCTTCGAGATCGATCAAGCCGGCGAGCTTGCTCACGGCTTCGTGGTTGAGAGAGTAGAAGGCCCATTTGCCGCGTTGCTCTCTGTCGAGCAATCCAGCCTCGACCAGCTTCTTCATGTGATGGCTCACGGTCGGTTGTGCGAGCCCGAGCGGCCGGGTCAGATTGCACACGCAGACCGGCTCTCGATTGGTTGTCAGCAGGTTGACGATCTTCACCCGATGCGGATCGCCGAGCGCGGCGAATAGCTTGGCCGTGGCCTCGGCTTCCTCATTCGAGAGAGCCGGCGCCGCGAGCGGCACACACCCGGCCACGGCTGTCGTCGCGTCGGTCATACCGGTCGGTAACCGCTTCGAAGCATGTTCTGGATCATGCGATCTCGCGCGCACTCGGCGAAGATGACGGCCGGGTTTTCAGCGATCGCGCAGCGCTCGCAGTACTCGAGCTTCAGCAGTTTCCTCTCTTCGTAATGCAGCTTCATTGCGACTCCTTTCTCGATCTGCTCGTTGAATTGCCGGCCTTACGCGAGCACGTTCTCGAGCCCGCTCACGACCTCGTCGTAGATCCTCTCGCCGCTAGCGGCGTCAACCGATACGTGCTTTGCCTTCAAGACGCCCCTGTTCTCGAGCTGAAACGCGCTCGTGACGGTGACGCCGTGCTCGACCAGCAGACGACTGGCGCAGGCGAGTGGGCAGCCGGAGATGGCGACAACCGGTCGTCCGGAGAGAGCCGCGGCGTAGGGCGCCCCGGCCTCGATGCCGCCTCGGCGCAGGACATCTCCGCGAGACCGTTCCGGTCGAGCCGGATCGCGATCTCGTTGGTCAGCTGACCGAGATTCGAGGCGCCGGAGCAGGCGTGGACCAGCGGCTCCGGTTGTGCATCAGCGGCGGGCGTTTCGACCATCGATCTCCTCCGTCTCACTCGCTTGTTCATATCGACCGTTGTCGATGCATCGATTTCTATCAATATGTACGAGCCCTGTCAAGGCCCTCCGCCGAGCCGGCTATTCGAGGCTCTCGGAGCCCGGCAATTCAGGAGTTCCGGCGCCTCGTGAGCCCACTCTCGGGCCCGGAGCACGGGTCAGCGAGGAACCGGAATCGCTTTCCGTTCCCAATTCACTTCTCGGGGTACGGGCGCCTTTGCCCACCCACCACCCCGAGCGCGGAGCGGAATGAAGACCCGTCGACTGGGTGCGATCGGTGGATGCGAGGCTAGGACGCAGCGTCGTATTCGTAGCTGGAAGCTACGGATGCGACCAGGGTCTATCTCGCGAGGTATGCGCGGTCGAGGGGATTGAGCCGTGGATGTCAGAGGCCGTACGGACCGTGAAGGCGCACTGGTAGTTCGGCAAGCGGGCGGGACGGCCACTGGCGCCGCGGGGCGGCCGCTTCGAACGTGTAGACCTGGCGGGATGACCCTAAGGACGACGTATCGCGCCGCCGAGCGCGGCCAGGCGATGGAGTGCTTCGTTTCGCTCCGGGCTCAATAAGCCACCCGCGGGGCTGGTGAAAGCTAGCGTTAATTCAGTCACCAGAATGCGCCACTTGTGTGGCGAACCCGGTTCTTTCCCAGTGCAGAAAACCGGACGCTGAGGAGGCATGCAGCAGAGAACCCCTCAAGATCGCGCCGGGAATATCTCTCTTCAAGAGCTGCCGGCTTGAAGCGCGCTCAGAGACCAAGCGCGCGGCAGACGACAGCGTAGTCCGCGTCGACGATGGGCGGCTTCGGAACGGACTTGATCGTGATGTCCGGGTCTTTCAGGCCGTGCCCGGTGAGGATGCAGACGACCGTCGAGCCCTCGGGCACGCCCAGCTTGAGCAGGCCCGCGACCGATGCGGCCGAGGCGGGCTCGCAGTAGACGCCCTCGGTCGTCGCGAGCAGCGACTGGGCGGCGAGAATCTCCTCGTCGGTGACGGTGCTGACGCTGCCTGCCGACTCGCTGATCGCGGCCTCCGCGCCCTTCCAGGAGGCGGGGTTGCCGATGCGGATCGCGGTGGCGATCGTGGAGGGATTCTCGATCGGATGGCCGTGCACGAGCGGCGCGGAGCCCTCGGCTTGGAAGCCGAGCATGCGCGGCGTGCGGGTCGAGCGGCCCGCCTCGAGATACTCGCGGTAGCCGCGCCAGTAGGCGGTGATGTTGCCGGCGTTCCCGACCGGAATGCACTGGATGTCGGGTGCGTCGCCGAGCACATCCACGATCTCGAAGGCGCCCGTCTTTTGCCCCTCGATGCGGAAGGGGTTGATCGAGTTGACGATCTCGAGCCCGGCCTTCTCGCCCAGCTCGCGCACGATCTCGAGCGCGCGGTCGAAGTTGCCGCGGATCTCGAGCACGCGTGCGCCGTAGGCGAGCGCCTGGGCCATCTTGCCGAGCGCGATCTTGCCCTCGGGCACGAGCACGGCGCAGGTCATGCCGGCGCGACCGGCGTAGGCCGCCGCCGAGGCGGAGGTGTTGCCGGTGGAGGCGCAGATGACGGCCGGCGCCTTGCGCTCGAGCGCCTTGGAGATGGCCATCGTCATGCCGCGATCCTTGAACGAGCAGGTTGGGTTGAGCCCCTCGAACTTGAGCCAGACCCTGGCGCCGACGCGCTCGGAAAGACGCGGCGCCTCGATCAGCGGCGTACCGCCCTCGAGCATCGTCACGACCGGGGTCGTTTCCGAGACGGGCAGGAAGGGCCGGTACTCCTCGATGACGCCCCTCCAGCCCGCTCTCACAGCGGGCTCATGCACAGGTGTTGCGGACATGCAGCGAAGGTAGCACACGCCCGCCCGCAGTCCTGTCCCTTCCTGTCGGATGCCTGGACATGTCCGGAAAAGCGGGAGCACCGTGAAGTTCGTGCTTATACGCTATTTTCGCCCGTCCGGCCATGTCCCCGTGCCTGGCACCGGGACAGGTCCCGGCGAGGCGCTCGGGGAAGGGGACGGATGGGCAACCGCAGCGAAGGACTACCGAAGGCGAGCCCGGGTAAACAGAGGTGATGCGCCAACCCTCCCCGGTGTCAAACCGAATGCGACGATTAGCTCCCGTCGCCCACAAACTCGCACTCCGCGCCGACCGCCATATAGGAGCGGCGGCCAGCCGCGCCACCTGCGCCCACCACCGGCGCCGGCTCGAGCGAATCGGCCAGCTCGGATCGCTCGACCCTCCCGCGGGCGGTTGGGCCGCCGCTGAGCCGCAGCCGCGCCAGGAAGGTTCGCTCGAGATCCTGATCGACGGCGCCGAAGCGCTGCCGCGGATAGTGGCCGAACTCGAGCGAGCCAAGTCGCATGTCCACATCGCCGGCTGGAACTTCACTCCCGGCTTCGCCCTGACGCGCGGCGCGAAACCGACGATTCTGCGCGATCTTCTGGCCGAGCTCGCCGAACGAGTCGAGGTACGTGTGCTGGTCTGGGCGGGAGCGCCGCTGCCGCTGAACCGACTTTCACGAGCGACGGTGCGAAGGATGCGCGAGAGCCTCTGCCGCGGCTCGCAGATCCTCTGCGCTCTCGATGGCAAGGAACGGCCGATGCACTGCCACCACGAGAAGACGATCGTGATCGACGACCGGATCGCTTTTGTCGGCGGAATCGACCTGACCTCGAACGGCGGCGATCGCTTCGACAGCGACGCTCATTTCTGGCGCGGCCAGATCGGATGGCACGACGCGAGCGCGCTGATTGCGGGCCCGGCCGTCGCCGACGTCGCAGAGCACTTCCGGATGCGCTGGCAGGAGGTGAGCGGGGCGGAAATCGACGGTCCCGGCACGGTCGCCCCCGCCGGAGACGTCGAGTTGCAGGTCGTGCGAACCGTGCCGGAGCGGATCTATACGGCCACGCCGCGCGGCGACTTCAGCAACCTCGAGTCGTACCTGCGGGCGCTGCGCTCGGCCCGGCGGCTGATCTACCTGGAGAACCAGTTTCTCTGGTCGCCGGAGATCGCATCGATCCTGCAAGACAAGCTTCTGAGGCCGCCGGCCGACGACTTCCGGCTGCTGCTCGTCTTGCCGGCCAAGCCGGTCGGCGGCGGCGACGACACGCGGGGGATGCTCGGCGAGCTCGTGGAAGCGGACGCCGATGCGGGTCATCTGCTCGCCTGCGCGCTCTACTCGCGCGTCGGCCGGCTCGCCAAACCCGTCTACGTGCACGCCAAGATCGGCATCGTTGACGACGCGTGGCTGACGGTCGGTTCCGCCAACCTCACCGAGCACTCGCTCTTCAACGACACCGAGATGAACGTCGTCACGCACGACGCCGCCCTGGCCCGAAGTACCCGCCTTCGCCTCTGGTCCGAGCACCTCGAGCTGCCGAGCGAGCAGATCGACGGCGATCCGGCGCGGGTGATCGACGACCACTGGAAGCCGATCAGCAAGGAGCAGCTGGAGCGCCGCCAAGCCGGTCAGCCGCTGACGCACCGGCTCGTTCGGCTGCCGCACGTATCGCGGCGCTCGGAACGCTTGCTCGGTCCCGTCCAGGGACTTCTCGTCGATGGCTAGGAGAGCGCGAGCCGCCTCGCACACCGATCGGCAGCGCCCGGCGAGCGGGCCGCAGCCACGCACCGGCGGGTGGCACCTCGGCGAGTGGGCAAGCGAGCTCGTGGGCACGTTCCTCCTGCTCTTTCTGGGTTTTTCCGCAGTCGTCGCGCTCGAGAGTCCCTCTTCGCCGCTGCACGGCGACGTGCCCTGGAGCGGGCTGCGGCTGGTGGCGATCGGACTGGCGTTCGGGCTGCTGGTCGCCGCGATCGCACTCTCGCCGCTCGGCCGCAGGAGCGGAGCGCACCTGAACCCGGTTGTCACGCTCGGCTTCTGGCTGCGAGGTCACATTCACTCGCACGATCTGGCCGGGTACACGATCGCCCAGTTGCTCGGTGCGCTTGCCGCGACGGCGCTGTTGCGAGGCGCCTGGGGCAACTGGGCGAGCCGGATCGACGACGCGGCGACGCTTCCGACCGTGTCCGCCCTCGCGGCCGCCGCTATCGAGTGCGGGCTGACCGCAGCACTCGTTCTCCTGATCTTCGGCTTTCTCTCTTCGGCGAGAACGGCGCGCTGGACGCCGGCCGCGATCATCGTCGCGCTGCCGATCCTGATCCGAGTCGGCGCTCCTTACACCGGCGCCGGCATGAATCCGGCGCGCTCGATCGGGCCCGCCGTCGTCTCCGGCAACTACCGCTCGATCTGGGTCTACCTCGTCGCGCCGCCCGCGGGGGCCACCTGCGCGGTGCTGGCGCTCAAGCTGCTGGCGCCGCGGCTAAAGACGCAGACCGCCAAGCTCTTCCACGACCAGCGCTACCCGAGCACGGCGAAGACTCTCCTACCGGCGCAACCGGCGGGCGCGCCGGTCGCGCGCGGGTTGTCGTCGAATCCGAACAAGCCGGAACGATCGCCGGTCGGCGCGTCCGGTTAGGGCTTTCGGCTCGGAGGCGTCCTCATCCTGGCGTCAGGGTGTACGCTCGAAACATGAATACCGAGCAAGCACGCAAACTGCTCTCCCGCAAGCGCGAGCGAATCGAGGAGAGCATCCGCGGGCTGGCGCCGCGCGAGAGCGACGAGCCGACGACCGAGATGCATCTGGCCGATCAGGCGTCAGACGTGTACGAGGCCGAACTGGACGAAGGGCTCTCCGACGACCTGCGCGCCGAGCTGGCGGCCGTGGAACGGGCCGAGCAGCGGCTTGCCGCCGGCAGCTATGGATTGTCGATCGAGAGCGGCGAGCCTATTTCGGACGAGCGTCTCGAGGCCGAGCCGACCGCCGAGCGGACGGCCGAAGAGCAGGCTCGCTTCGAGCGCCAAGGCTGATTCGGCGCCTTCCCGAACGAACGCGCTCAGGTAGAGCTCGAGGCGAGATCGCGCGTCTGCTCCGGTGCCGGGCGCTGCTCCGTCGCCTTCGTACGCGAGGCCAGAAGAACCGCGCCCGCGACGACCGCCGCGAAGGAGAAGATGCGAACCGCGCCGATCCAGCCAGCGGGCAGCGGCTCGCGAAAGACGGTCATCCCGGCGGCGATCGGCAGCGCGTTGGTCAGCAACGTCGCGAGACCTGCCGTCGTGAGCGCGCTGGCTCGCTGGAAACCGGCCTGCAGAACGGCCGTACCGGCGACGTAGAACACGACGAGGGAGGCCAGGAAGGCAAAGTCCCCGGGCCCGCCGGCTACGGCCATCTTCGTCGAGACGTCCCCGGCCGCAAACAGGATGCCCGCGGCGATGCCCCAGGCCGGCCCCGCGCCGATCACGCCTCCGAGCAGCCGCATGAAGACCACCGCAGCGGCCGCGGAAGCAACGAGCCAGACGCCGATCCAGAGGTGACCGGTGGCAGAGCCGGTGCCGTGGTCGCCGAGCAGGCTGACGCCGAGCAACGCGAGGCCCACGACCGACACCGCCACTCCGATCCGCTCCTTGCCGGTCAGCGGGACGCGCGTGAGGCGGGAGACCATGATCGCGAGGATGCCGATGCCCCCGGCGGCGGTCGCCTGCACGAGCGACAGCGGCGCCAGGGCCAGCGCGGCGACGTAGAGGAGCCAACCGGCCGACTCGATTCCGATTCCCGTGAGCCAGCGAGTATTGCCCAGCAGCGATCTCAGCGAGGCGATCGGCCGGCGAAGCGATAGAGCGGGCAGCTTCGAGGCGACGTCGTACTCGAGCAGATAGCCGAGGTTGAGGCAGCAGGCCGAGATCAGCGTAATCGCGAGCGCAAGCGCTATCTGCATCGGCGCTCGCCTACCGGCCCCGGTTGCTTCTCGCTGCTTTGAACGTTGCTCACGGCGCCATTATCGCCGCGAGGGCAAATAGTGCCTCCTTGTTCGAGATCTCGATGCCCGACCGCGACGCAGACGTAGCCGGTCAGCAGGTTGGCCTCGCACCGGTACATCGCCTAGGCTCACGGCATGGGCCTGCTGGCAGACCTCGGCGTTCGCGCGCCGAGACGGGTGCTCGCGGCGGCCCTTGCCTTTACCGTGGTCGCCGCCCTGATCGGCCTGCGCTGCTCGTGCCGGCGCTGATGGCGCTACTCGGCCGCTGGAACTGGTGGCCCAGAGGCTCAGCTCGAGCGGCTACCGGCCCACGATCCCAAGCCGCGGCCTGAGCGTTTCAGCGCCTGGGCTGATCGAAGCGGCGCTCGAGCCGGCGGAAGGTGCCCGGCGCCGTACCAACTACGCGACAAGGAGCCCTAGATGATCTGCCGTCAGGCGAGAGCTGCTCGCCCACCCAACCCTGGCGCCCGAGCGCTCCCCGGCGTCCGTTTGACCGGAGTCGGCGAGGCTGATAGAAGCGACGATAGGTTCCGCGATCTCGGGAGGTCATAGTCGATGTTCACTCGAACCGCGCTCTTCCGCACTCACGTCGTTGCCAGCGTCGTTCTGCTCGGCGGGAATATGGCGACATGGATCCCCGAACCTCACGAACCCCGTCCCTCGTCTCGCACTAACCGAAGGAAACCATGCATGAGCTGAGAGTCGACTCCAATGAGATGCACTCGCCCACCTACGCCGGGCGGTCCTTCTCGCACGACATCCCCAAATACCGCTTGCCCACTCAGGGCATGAGCGCCGACGCCGCGTACCAGCTCGTGCACGACGAGCTCAACCTGGACGGCAACCCCTCGCTCAACCTGGCCTCCTTCGTAACCAGCTGGATGGAGCCGCAGGCCGACCGGCTCGCCTCCGAGACGCTCGCCAAGAACCTGATCGACCAGGACGAGTACCCACAGACGGAGGCGGTGCACCAGCGCGTGGTGAGCATGATCGGAAGACTCTTCCACGCACCCGCCGACGGGACGCCGACCGGCACCGCAACGATCGGCTCCTCCGAGGCGATCATGCTGGCGATGCTGGCCCACAAGCGCTCCTGGCAACGCCGTCGCGAGGCCGCCGGCCTGCCCGCCGACCGGCCCAACATGGTGATGGGCGCCGACGTGCACACCTGCTGGGAGAAGTTCGCCCGCTACTTCGAGGTGGAGGCCCGGGTTGTGCCGATGGAGGAGGGCCGCTACACGATCGCGGCCGAGCAGGTCGAGCCGCTCCTCGACGAGCGCACGATCGCCGTGGCCGGTCTGCTCGGCACCACCTTCACCGGGCAGATGGACGACCTGGAGTCGATCAACGAGCTGCTCGCCCGGATCGAGTCGGAGCGCGAGTTACACATCCCGCTGCACATCGACGCCGCCAGCGGCGGCTTCATCGTCCCCTTCTCGCAGCCCGACCTGCGTTGGGACTTCCGTCTCTCGCAGGTGCGCTCGATCAACGTCTCGAACCACAAGTTCGGGCTGGTCTACCCCGGCATGGGAACCGTCGTCTTCCGCGACAGCTCCGATCTACCGCAGGAGCTCGTCTTCCAGATCAACTACCTCGGCGGCGACATGCCCAACTACTCGCTGAACTTCTCGCGCCCGAGCAACTCGGTAGTCCTGCAGTACTTCAACTTTCTGCGTTTGGGCCGCGAGGGCTACAGCGAGATAGTCGGTGACGTGCTCTCGAACGCCCGAGCGCTGGCGACGAAACTGCAAGACGTCGACGGGCTCGAGCTGATCAGCGACGGCTCGACCTTCCCGATCGTGGTGCTGCGCGCCGGCGAGCCGCAGGCGACCGACCTCACCACGCTCTCGCACCTGCTGCGCGAGCGTGGCTGGATCGTGCCCGCATACACCCTGCCGGCCAACGCGGAGAAGATCAGCGTACTGCGCATGGTGATCAAGGAGAACTTCTCGCGCGACATGGTCGACATGCTCTCCGACGACCTGCGCGGCGCGCTTCGGGTAATGCGAAAACAGACCACCACCTACCCGCACCGCCCCCGACGCCGTCCGCACTGCTGAGATGTGTCGCCTGTTCGGCATGAGCGGTGGAATCCAGCCGCTGAGCGCCGAGTTCTGGTTGCTGGATGCCCCCGACAGCCTCAGCGCGCAGAGTCATCGCAACCCTGACGGGACGGGCCTCGGGGTCTTCGATACCAAGGGACACGCGATCGTGCACAAGGCGCCGATCTCGGCCTTCAGTGATACCGACTTCGCGCGCGAAGCGCGCCGCGAGAGCTCGCGTACCTTCCTGGCGCACATCCGCTTCGCCTCCACGGGCGCGCTCACGCTCGCCAACACGCACCCGTTCGAGCAGGAGGGACGCCTGTTCGCCCACAACGGCGTGCTCGGCGGTCTGCCGCGGCTGGAGAACGAGCTCGGTGAGGACCGCGCGCTGGTCGAGGGAGAGACCGACTCCGAGCGGCTGTTCGCGCTGATCACGCGCGAGACCCGCCGGCGCCGGGGCGACGTACGAGCCGGCATCGTCGCGGCCGCGAGCTGGGTGGCCGAGCACCTGCCCGTGTACTCGCTGAACCTGATCCTCAGCACCGAATCCGAGTTGTTCGCACTGCGCTACCCGGAGACTCACGAGCTGTATGTGCTCGAGCGCGCCGCCGGCGGCCACCAGGGCGGGCAGCCGCTACACCACCGCAGCCGCCTCGGCACTCGGGTGCACTCGGACGAGGCCGCTCGGCGACCGGTTGTGGTGCTCGCCAGCGAGCCGATGGACGATGACCCCGGCTGGCGCCCGCTCGAATCCGGGGAGCTGCTGCACGTCGGCGCCGAGCTCGAGCTCAGCTCCGCGATCGCGCTGCCCGGCCCACCGGCCCACCGCCTCGAGCTGCACGACCTGAGCGAGCTCGAGCGCACCTCGCAATCGGTTGGTTCCTCTGCGCAGTAGGTAGGCGCTGCGACCCGTTCGCGTCGAGGTAAGCCTGTTACTTGAGACCCATGATGATGGTCGGCGGGAGCCCGCTAGCCGTCGATAAGTAGCCCCTGGAGAGGCCCGAGCAGCCGTTCCGTGCGTTTCGAGAGGTGCGGGAGCCGGACGAGGCGGTGCGTCAGCGGTTGGCCGGCTTGACGGCGCGCTAGCTGCTCCTTGCTAATCGGCTTCCAGTAGGCGTCGATCACCTGTGCCGGATCGCCGGCGATTTGCTCGATCGAGAGCTCGAGGTGCTCGGCCCAGAGGCGAAGACGGGTCTGTCTAGCAATGGCCGTATCGTGAGCAACGACGTTCATCTCGGTGTCGTTGAAGAGAGAGTGATCGTTGAGGTTGGCAGAGCCGATCGTGAGCCACGCGTCGTCGACGATGCCGATCTTGGCGTGTACGTAGACGGGATCGGCGAGTCGACCTGCCAGCGCGAAGAGCGTGCAGGCGAGCAGACGCCCCGCGCCGGCGTCCGCCTCGACAAGTTCACCGAGCATCCCCCGCGTGTCGTCGCCGCCAGCGTTTGGCTTCGCCGGCAGGACGATCAGCAACCGGAAGTCGTCGGCCGGGGGCCTCAGGAGCTTGTCGCGCAGAATCTCTGCGATCTCCTGCGACCAGAGAAACTGATTCTCGAGGTAGATAAACCGCTGCGCCGAGCGTAGCGCCCGTACGTACGACTCGAGAATCCGAAAGTCGCCGTCCGGCTTCGCGGCGTAGATGTGCTCCGGCACTGTTCGCACGATCTGCAGCTCCACGTTCCCCGCAGGCTGGGGCGTCACCGGGGAAGCGAGTTTCTCTCCGGTCACCTCCTGCCAACGCATCCGGAAGTGCTCTGCGACGTCGGCGACCGCGGGGCCCGTGATCTGCGCGCTCGCGTCGTGCCAACCTACCTGGCCGCGGGCGTGATGGGCACTGCTGTCGAAGCGATCGCTGGATTCCGAGGTCAGGTCGATTCCGCCGACGAAGGCGACGCGATCGTCTATCACGATTGTCTTCTCGTGGTGGCAGTGCATCGGCCGCTCCTTTTTATCGAGCGCGCACTGGATCTGTGTTCCTTTGCAGAGGCTCTCGCGCATCCTTCGCACCATCCGTCGTGAGGGTCGAAACAGCGGCAGCGGCGCTCCAGCCCAGACGAGCACTCGTACTTCGACCCGTTCGGCGAGCCCGGCGAGAAGGTTCCGCAGAATCGCCGGCTCTTCGTCGCGCGCGAGCGCGAAGTCAGGAGAGAAGTACCAGCCGGCGATATGGACGTGCGACTCGGCTCGCGCCAGTTGTGTCGCCATTCGCGGCAGCGCTTCGGCGCCGTCGATGAGGATCTCGAGCGAATTTCCCGGGCGCGGCTGCGGCTCTTCGGCAGCCCAGCCGCCCGGGGGAGCATCGAGTGCCGCAAGCCAGCCGGTACGCCCCAGCCGCCGTCGGTGATGCGCGCGAACGGCGTAGCCGACCGCCGCTCCCAGCCAACGGTCAGCACGGTCCACGAGCGCGCGCCAAGAATCAATCCGGGTCGCTAGGTCACCTCAGTATCCTGGGCCGAGAAGAGGACGGTTGGTGTGTCTTCTTCGGCCGGGTCCTTACCGCGCACGACAACGTCGACGAGGGTGGCAGCGACAGCGGCGATCGGGATCGCGAGCAGGACGGCGAAGCCGCCGAACAGGATCGCGGAGGCGAACACCGAGACCAGCACCAGCAGCGGCGAGAGGCCAACCGCGTGCCCTAGCACGCGCGGCAATACGAGGTAGTCCTCGAGCAACCGGACGATCAGAACGACTACGCCGGCCGCGAGCGCGATGTGCCACGACACGGTGAAGCCGACGCCGATCGCGACCGCCCCGGCGAGCAGGGGGCCGATCACCGGCACCATCTCAAACACGCCGGCGAAGATGCCCAGCAGTACCCAATAGGGCTCGCCGATCAGCCAGAAAGCGAGCGAGAGGATCGTGGCGACGAAAACGATCAGAAGAATCTCGCCGCGGACGAACGCTCCGAGCTTGGCGTCAATCAAGTCGAAGGTGTCGCGAACCTTCTTCCGCTTCGGTCGAGCGATCAGCGACGTGATCAGGTCGACTGCTCGGTCACGTTCGAAAATCCAGTAGGCGGCGCTCGCAAAGACGAAAAATAGGCCGATCAGAACATCGAACGCCGTGCGCGTCACGGTCATCGCCGGATGAATCAAACCCGCGCCGGCCGGCAGTTTCTTGAGCCGCTTCTCGATCCCGATCAGGAGCTCATGCTTGATCCCAGTCGAGTGGTTCGCGGCGTGCCTGAGCTGCCCTCCTGAGGTTGGACTGCTGCCAACGGCCGCCTCGATCTGATTAAGCGCGCGTGGCACGGCGAACCAGAGAAAAAGTGCGACCAGCCCAAGCATGGCCAGGTAATGGATTCCGACCCCGACCCCGCGGGGGATGCCGCGGCGACGCAGCGCCTCAACGCTAGGACGCATCGCGGCCGCGATGACGACCGCCATGAACAGGAGCGCGATCACCAGCTTGAGCTTCCAGAGCGCCAGCGCGGAGACGATCACCGCGACAGCGACAATCGTCGTGATGCATGCCCGGCGAGCCGTCGAACTTGACGAGCTCTCGCCTCGATCCTCATCGCTCGCCGGCCCGTTGGGCCCACCTGAGCCCGGGCCGCTTTCCCTCACGCCAGCACTAGGAAGCCGGTTCACGAGATTCCTCCCTCACCTTCACGACGGCGCCATCTCCCTGCAGCGCCGCGTTGCTCTGAGGCAGCTCGTCCGGATACGACCGGCGTGGCCTCGGGCGCTGCCGTAAGAGGACATCCCACCAGCTCTTCGAGCGGCGCTGCCGCCTGCCGCTCGAGCTTGGGCGCCGGACTGTTGGCGCCGGACTTGTTGGCGCCTGACACAGGCCAATTCTAGACACTCTCGGCGGTCTGAGCCAACTGTTGGAAGACGCGTTGATCTACCTGGAGGGCACCGTGGAAGGAGGGCGACCGATGGAGCTACGTGTAGTCCAGGCGCTGGTTTCTCACCTGAAAACGAATCCGCGCAACCCACGCAGGATCATCCGATGCAGGGCATTTTCGATCCTTTTGGAGCGCACCGGGATCGAACCCGGCGCCTCTCGCGTTCTCGGGGCGCCGCTGGCGGTGCGAGCCCGAAGAGGCCAGTGTCAGTACCCCCACACGTGGGCGAAAAGGTGCGGAAACTAGAGGAGCGAAGAATGAAGCCGCTCCCGCTTCGCAGACTCCGAGTAAGGGGCTGGGGCGGACTGCCCCCAGTCCGAGTGTCGATAGCTACTAACGCGTTTTCTTCTTCACGCTCTTCTTCGCGCCCTTGAGCACGTTCTTCACCTTGCCCTTGGCCTGGTCAAGGTGGCCCTCTGCCTCGAGGCGCTCGTTGCCCGTCGTTGCCCCTGCAACCGTCTTCGCCTTGCCCTTGGCCTTGTCGAGCTTCTCGTCCATTTCCGCCTCTTTCCGGTCGAACAACGTTCGAATAGCAATACTAGAGGTCTTCCATGCCGTGTTGGTGATGAAATTGCGCACCCCACACGCCGCCGGGAGTGTCATCATTGGCGCAGCACTGATCGTCCGCGTCTACGCGGACTCGAACAAGGAGATGCGATCGTGGTCGTAGCAGCACTTGGTATCGGCGTCATTGGAACAATCCTCGTCGTCATCCTCGTCATTGCGGCGATCCTGTTCCTCTGGCGCCGCCGCTGAAATCGCCAGGTTACGACGTTATCGTTCGAGGGGAGAGCAACCCTTTTGCCACAACGGAGCGAGGTGATCGAATGTACGGACTGACCCGCGCTTCGACGACGCTGATCGCGGCCGGCGTCGCCGGGCTTCTGATTTGGATCGCGACGACAATCAACGATCAAGCCACCGGCGGGTACTGGGCCGTCTGCGGGCTGATCGCGGGTGCGGGCCTCGTGATGGCCTTGTCCCAACTGCTAGGTGGATGGACGAAGTGGGGCGTGCCGCGCCTTTCTGCGACCGTCTTCCTCGTGGCGTTCATCCCGGTGCTGATTGCAGCGGGATGGGTCGTCATTGC
>Ga0209014_10000092_pt1 | contig 46331 bp, 44 predicted proteins | sample BarGraNGADG00212_FD_184491 | JGI IMG/M metagenome (GOLD analysis project Ga0209014, IMG submission 184491) | Arctic peat soil microbial communities from Barrow, Alaska - Barrow Graham LP Ref core NGADG0002-212 (SPAdes) (version 2) | ecosystem: Environmental > Terrestrial > Soil > Wetlands >...
CCGGATGCGCCACCCCGCCTCGTCCTTCGCCCGGTGATGCCGGGGACACAAGGCGTGCAGGTTCGCCTCGGTGGTCGTCCCGCCGTCGCTCCACCGGATGCGGTGGTCGAGGTCGCACCGGCGCGCCGCACGCGTGCAGTGCGGGAACCGGCAGGTGCGATCGCGCGAGATCACGTGGTCGGCCAGGTCGGCGGGCGGGCGATAGGTCGTGCGGCCGTAGTCGACCAGTCGGCCGCGCTGGTCGGTGATCAGCCGCCGCCAGGTGCCCGTGGGGTCGTGCGCGATCCGCCGGGCGAGGGCAGCGGAGATGGGGCCGACGCCGTCGAGTTCGCCGGGCTGCTCGTCCAGCCCGAGCAGTGTCGACAACGAGACGGTGACCTGCACCGCCGGGCGAACCCGCTGCTCGGTCGGCAACCGTGCGCTGGGCTTGCCGGCAAGGGCGTCGAGGCCGAGCTGTACGAGCGCGTCGGCCTGTCGTTGGTCGCTGGTGCGGCCGTCGCCCGGCTCGACCCGTCGCGCCAGCGCGGTGACGGCGGCAATCAGGCTCGCCGCGCCCCCGTCGGGCAGCAGCGCCCACAGCTCGCTCGTTCCGACGCCAGTGGTACGGATGCGGACCCTACGGTCGTCGACCTTACGCAGCCGGACCTGCTCCTGTGCGTCAGGCGCCAGCGAGAGGACGGCTCGCTTGAGCGATTGGCGCAGCCCGCCGAGGGTCTGTTCGGCGGCCCGCGGCAGCACCCTGGCCTGCACCGCCGCGGCAGTGCGCGCGTCGAGGTGGTTGGTCGCCTCGACGATCGCACGCGGCGGCCACCAGTGGTGATACCTGCAGGGCGCACGCCACATCCTCGCGTACCCACTGCTTGTCGTGGCTGCCGGACACGATGGCACGCGGCGGGTCGGCATCCATCGCCGCCAGCACTCGATACGTGTTCGCCTGCACCCATGACGCCACCCGCTGCCAGGCGATCAGCGCGTCCACCCTGGCGTCGTGCGCCAGGGCGTGTGGGTCGAGCGCGGCCAGTGCCGCGACCACCGCCGGGCCCGGCCGCGCGGCCGCGGCAACCTCGGCTGGTGACGTATCGAACATGTGATCGATTGTAGACGATCCATCCGACAGGACTGTCGCGGGAGATCGCTGACAGCTGCACCGGTAGGCGCGGTCGGCTACATCGAGGCGATGAGCTTCTCGACCCGCTCGTCGACGCTGCGGTACGGGTCCTTGCACAACACGGTGCGTTGTGCCTGGTCGTTCAGCTTGAGGTGCACCCAGTCGACGGTGAAGTCGCGGCGCTTCTCCTGGGCCCGCTTGATGAAGTCCCCGCGCAGCTTCGCGCGGGTGGTCTGCGGAGGCACGCTCTTGGCTTCGAACACGGCCAGGTCGGCCACGATCCGCTCGATGGCGTGCTTGCGCTGCAGCAGGTAGTACAGCCCCCGCTGGCGGGAGATGTCGTGGTAGGCAAGGTCGAGCTGGGCGACCCGTGGCGACGACAGCGGCAGATCGTGCTTGGCGCGGTACCGCTCGATGAGCTGGTACTTCGTCGCCCAGTCGATCTCGCGGTCGATGAGCGACAGGTCCTGCTTCTCGATGGCGTCGAGCGCGCGGCCCCACAGCTCGAGGACTCGCTTGGCCGTGGCGTCCTCGCCGGCATGCCCGACGAAGTCCACGGCACGGCTGTAGTACTCGCGCTGGATCTCCAGGGCAGATGCGGTGCGACCGGCCGCGAGCCGCACGGAGCGCGTCCCGGTCAGGTCATGACTGATCTCGCGGATGGCGCGAATCGGATTCTCGAGCGTGAGGTCGCGGAACGTGACTCCGTGTTCGATCATCCGTAGCACCAGATCGGCCGAGCCGACCTTGAGCATGGTGCTCGATTCGTTCATGTTGGAGTCGCCCACGATGACGTGCAGTCTGCGGTATCGCTCGGCGTCCGCGTGCGGCTCGTCTCGGGTGTTGATGATCGGACGGCTGCGGGTGGTGGCCGACGAGACGCCTTCCCAGATGTGCTCGGCGCGCTGACTGATGCAGTAGACCGCGCCGCGGGGCGTCTGCAGCACCTTTCCGGCCCCGCAGATCAGCTGCCGAGTGACGAGGAACGGGATCAACACGTCGGCCAACCTGCTGAACTCGCCGTGGCGACCGACGAGGTAGTTCTCGTGGCAGCCGTAGGAGTTGCCGGCCGAGTCGGTGTTGTTCTTGAACAGGTAGATGTCGCCGGCGATGCCTTCGTCGTGCAGGCGCTTCTCGGCGTCGACCACGAGGCCTTCGAGGATGCGCTCGCCTGCCTTGTCGTGAGCCACCAGGCTCGTCAGCGAGTCGCACTCGGGTGTGGCGTACTCGGGGTGACTGCCGACGTCGAGGTACAGGCGCGCGCCGTTCTTGAGGAACACGTTCGACGATCGTCCCCACGACACGACGCGCCGGAACAGGTATCGCGCCACCTCGTCCGGCGACAGCCTGCGCTGGCCGTGGAAGGTGCACGTGACGCCGTACTCGTTCTCGATGCCGAAGATGCGTTTGTGCACGCCCTCACCCTAGATCGCGATGCCGCCGCTTGCGCGAAACGTTTACAAAGTGCATCCTCGTGTAAATCAACGGACCGGTCACCTGACCTTGTCCATCGGTCTTCACCCAGGAGTGTGCGATGCGCGACGGATCCCTGTCCGGACGGACGTCGGTCGCCGGGATCGAGCGCCCCGATTGGCGCGACGGCAAGCGCTACCTCTGGCTGCTCGGGGCGGCGGTGCCGTCGTTCCTGTTCGCCGGATGGGGCATGGTGAACGTCACCGGACTCGGTCTGTTCTGGTGGATGGGCCCACTGTTCCTCTACCTCGTCATCCCGACGCTCGACCTGCTCTTCGGCGCCGACCCGACCAATCCGCCGGACACGGCGGTTGCCTGGCTCGAGCGGGACCGCTACTACCGGTGGGTGACGTACGCCTTCCTGCCGTTGCAGTACATCGCGATCTTCGTGGGGTTCTGGCTGATCACCAACCGCGGTGGCCTCGGCATCGTCGACAAGCTCGGAATCACCTTCACACTGGGCACGCTGAACGGCATCGCGATCAACACCGCGCACGAACTCGGCCACAAGAAAGAGCACCTCGAACGCTGGTTCGCGCGGGTGGCACTCGCGCCGACCGGCTATGGCCACTTCTTCATCGAGCACAACCGCGGCCATCACGTCCGGGTCGCAACGCCCGAGGATCCGGCCAGCAGCCGGTTCGCCGAGTCGTTCTGGGAGTTCCTCCCGCGGACAGTCTCCGGTAGCCTCCGCAGCGCGTGGCGGCTGGAGCGCAGTCGGCTGCGCCGCATGGACAAGCGCACGCTCTCGCTGCGCAACGATGTGCTCAACGCCTGGGCCATGACGCTCGTCCTGTGGGGCGTGCTGCTCGCGCTGTTCGGCGTCGGAGTCCTGCCGTACCTGCTGATCCAGGCAGTGTTCGGATTCAGCCTGCTCGAGGCTGTCAACTACCTCGAGCACTACGGCCTGCTCCGTCAGCAACTGCCGAGCGGGCGGTGGGAGCGGGTCAACCCCACGCACAGCTGGAACAACAACAACCTGACGACCAACCTGTTCCTGTACCACCTGCAGCGGCACAGCGACCACCACGCCAACCCGACGCGCCGCTACCAGGCACTTCGGCACTTCGACGAGTCGCCACAGCTGCCGAGCGGCTACGCCACGATGATCGTGCTGTGCTACTTCCCGCCGCTCTGGCGCCGAGTGATGGATCACCGCGTGCTCGCCCACTTCGGTGGGGACATGTCGCTCGCCAACATCCAGCCTCGCAAGCGCGCCGCGGTGCTCGCCCGTTACTCGATGCCGGCCTCGCAGCCCGGATCGGCCGCCGACGCGCCGTCCTCGGCCGCGTAATGGCTCGGACTGGGATGATGGCCCGATGACCCGTTACCGATGCGAGGTCTGCGACTACGTCTACGACGAGGATCACGGCGACCCCCGCGAGGGTTTCCCACCAGGGACGCCGTGGTCGGAGGTTCCTGATGAGTGGTGCTGCCCGGACTGCGGCGTCCGCGAGAAGATCGACTTCGTCACACTCGACGTTGATGCCCCTTCCGTCTGACAGCGCTCCCCCTCGTCAGCCGTACCCGGACGCCGCGCGCAACCTGCTGCGCGACACGATCATCACGGCTGTCGATGAAGGCGTGCGCAGCCGCGGATGGTCATCGACGACCATGTCGGACGTGGCGGCCGCGGCCGGCGTCAGCAGGCAGACGGTCTACAACGAGTTCGGCTCGCGGCAAGCGCTCGTCGAGGCGTACATCACCCGCGAGATCGAAGCCCTCGTCGCCGACATCGAGGAAGAGGTCCGCGGCGGTTCGCAGGATCCGCACGCGGCACTGCACACGGCGTTCGGGCTGTTCCTGAAGCTGGCGTCGGACGAGCCAGTGGTTCAGATCATCGTCGCCGAGGCCGAGGGCGGCGAACTGATCCGCCTGCTCACCGGCGTCGGTCGCTCCGTGGCGACCGGGCGAATCGCCACGCTCATCGTCGAGGTCTGGCCGCAGGTGACGTTGTCCGACGCCGAACTTCTCGCCGAGTCGTTGGTGCGCCTCGCGATCAGCCACGCGCTGATGCCCACCTCTGACCCGCAGGACACGGCGGCGTCGATCGAGCGGTTGATCGGGCCGTTCGTCGACGAGATCCTCGGCCTCTGACCGCAGCGTCAGCTCGTCAACGTGAGGATCGGGGTCGTCCCGACGGCGATCTCGACCTTGCCGATCTGCCCCCGCGGGATCGCGGTGCCGCTCGTGAACGTGATGTCCTTGCCCGGCACGAGCTGCCAGCTGCCTGCCGTCTGCGTGTGCCCGGCCTTGTCGACCACGACCAACGAGTAGTACTCCAGCCCGGTCGGGTAGCCCGTGGCGTAGTGACACCTGAGCGTGATCTCGGTCCCCCACTTGACGCTCGACAACGTGGCGGTTGCGCTCACCGGGCCGGCGACCAGCGCCGTCATCGCCTGCCGGCGGCCGGGCGCCGCACTGTGGCTGGGCCACGCGATCGCCAGGACGAGCGCCGCGATGCACGCGGCGGCAAGGCCGCCCAGAGCCGCGACCACGCCACGGCGTCGAGTGCGCTCACGCTGGGCCGCGCGCAGGAGCGCAGGCAGCAGGGTGTCGGGGACGATCTCGTCGTCCGCCGCAAACGCGTCGGCACCGACGCCCGCGAGCAGGTCGGGCAGCGGCGCGATCGCCGCGACGCGCTGCCTGCACTCGGAGCAGGTGAGCAGATGTGCTTCGAACGCCGCGCGCTCGACGTCGGAGAGGGCGCCCAGGACGTACGCGCCGTCATCGTGGACGAACGGGTCGGTCGCGGTCATCGGACACCTCCCAGTTCGTCCAACGCCAGGCGCAGGGCGTGCAGCGCGTAGTGGGTGCGGGACTTGACCGTGCCGGCCGGCACGCCGAGCGTGTGCGCGGCCTCGGCCACGGACGAGCCGCGGAAGTAACACTCGAGCAGGACTTCGCGGTGCTCGACGGACAACGTGCGCAGCGCCGCAAAGACGACCTGACGATCGACGGTCTGGTCTGTGTTGTCCGCGACAGCGCGCTCGGGAACGTCGGCCGTGACGAACTCTGGTCGGCTGCGCGTGGAGCGCCACTCGTCGATGACGATCCGCTTGGCGACGGTGAACAGCCATCCACGGGCCGAGCCACGGGACTGATCGAGAACCTGGGGGTTTCGCCAGGCGCGCAGCATCGTCTCTTGGACGACGTCCTGCGCGCGGGCCCGATCGCCGTTCGTGAGGTTGACGACGTAGGCCCACAGCGCTCCGGCGTGCTCGTCGTGCAAGGCGCGCAACAGGTCAGCCTCGCTGGTGGTCACGTCACCCCCGCCTTGCTGGACCCGCCGACCGTCCGGCGTCGGCTCAGCCAGCGCCACTGGCCTACTCATCACCACTCACACTGCATGACACGCGTGGCGGTAGCTACCGGTTCAGCCGAACCTACCTCCCGCGAGCCGATCAGGTCGCCTTCGGGCCGCCGTTCGACCCGTGCTCCTGCCCCTCGTGCGGTGGCGTGTCGGCGGGAGCCGGCTCGGCCGGCGGTTCACCGTGATCGGCGGGCAGCAGTCCGGCCAGGGTGGCGCCGGTGATTCGTTTGAACTTGCGCTTGCCGCGGGTGCGGTCGAGTACGGCAACCTCGAGTTGGCTCGCCGGCAACGATCGGGGTTTGCCCTCGGTGCCGCCGACCGAACCGAGCGCTGCGACGGCTACTGCCAGCGCGTCGCCGAGCGCCTGCCTAGGCGTGAAGGTGCGCTTCACCTCCGTGGTCAACGCCTCGGCTTGACCGCCCATGACCAGGAAGTTCGGCTCATCGACGATGGTGCCGTCGTAGGACAGCCGGTACAGCTGGTCGTTCTCGGGATCCTCGGCAACCTCGGCCACGCAGAGCTCGACCTCGTAGGGCTTCTGCTGCTCGGTGAAGATCGTGCCGAGTGTCTGTGCGTACGCGTTGGCGAGAGCGCGCGCCGTGACGTCGCGGCGGTCGTAGCTGTAACCCCTGAGGTCGGCCAACCGGATGCCTGCGACGCGGAGATTCTCGTACTCGTTGTATTTGCCCACCGCACCGAACGCGATCCGGTCGTAGATCTCGCTGACCTTGTGTAGCGCGGAGCTTGCGTTCTCCGCGACGAACAGCACTCCGTCGGCGTAGGTCAGGACGACCACTCCGCGCCCTCGGGCGATGCCTTTGCGCGCGAACTCCGAACGGTCGCGCATGATCTGTTCGGCGGACGCGTAGAACGGCATGGACATGCTCATCTGTCCTCTCAGGCGCCCGGACGGGATTCGCGGTCGGTGAGAAGCGCGCGGACAACGGTGCCGAGTTCGTCGTCTGCCACGCGGGTAGTGCCCTGCGCGGTGGCTAGCATGACGATCGGGAAGATGCCGCGGGTGAGGTCCGGGCCGCCTGTGGCCGAGTCGTCGTCGGCGGCGTCGTAGAGCGCTTCGACCACGACGCGGATGGCGTCGCCGCGATCGAGATCCGGGTGCCACAGCTTCTTCAGCGCGCCGCGTGCGAACAGCGATCCCGACCCTACGGAGTGGTAGTGCTGCTCGGGGTAGCGCCCGCCCGTGACGTCGAAGCTGTAGATCCTGCCGCCATCGGCCGGATCGGCGGCGTCGATGTCGAAGCCGGCGAACAGTGGGACGACGGCCAGTCCCTGAAGCGCCTGCCCGAGGTTGCCGCGAATCATCGTGGCGAGTCGGTTGGCTTTGCCGTCGAGGGTGAGTTGCGTGCCCTCAATCTTCTCGTAGTGCTCGAGTTCGACCTGATAGAGCCGGACGATCTCGATGGCCAGGCCGGCCGTGCCGGCGATACCGACCAGTGAGTAGTCATCGGCCGCGAAGACCTTCTCGATGTCGCGCTGGGCGATCAGGTTCCCGGCGGTGGCGCGCCGGTCGCCGGCCATGATCACGCCGTCTCGGAAGGACGCGGCGACGATGGTCGTGCCGTGCGGGGCCAGCGCGCTCACCCCGTACGAGGACGGGAGCAGATCGGGTGCGGCGGCCGCGAGGAACTCCGTGAAGGACGACGTGCCCGGCGAGGTCGCATACCGCAGGATTCCGTGTGCGCCGCCGAGTACACCGGCTCGCTCCATGCTCAACGTCGCTCCCTTGGCCTAGCAGTGCGTGTCCTGGGACGACCCTACCCACTGCGCGAGCGGCCTCGCGGAAGGCGAGCTTCTATTGGCCCCCTTTTTGCACGAACGCCCTGACGAAGTCCTCGGCGTTCGTTTCGAGGACGTCGTCGATCTCGTCGAGAATCGCGTCGACGTCCTCGGTGAGCTTCTCGTGCCGCTCGGCGACGTCGCTGCTCGTATCGACGCTGGCGTCGACCTCTTCGACCTCGTCGGCTTGTCGTTGGGGGCGACTTTGGCCGCTCTCGTGGGTTGGCATCGGCACTCCTCTCTGATCCGAACTTCACACTAACCGCCGGACCGGCCGTTCGCCGTCTGAGTCAGTCATGTCGGTGGTTGCGCGTACGGTGCCGATCATGACGATCCCTGCTGTGCTGAGCCTCGTCACGCTCGGCGTTCGCGACGTTGCTGCTGCCACTCGGTTCTACGAATCGCTCGGATTCGACCTGTCGTCCGCGTCGGTTCCGGGCGAGGTGAGCTTCTTTCGGACGGCCGGCGGCTTGCTCGGCCTGTACGGGGTGGATGCCCTGGCGCTCGACGCGCAGGTGCCCTCAGCCGCCCATGACGGGTTTCGGGGCGTGACGCTCGCCATCAATGTCGCCTCGCGGGCCGATGTCGACTCCGCGATCGGCACAGCCGCTGCCGCGGGCGCGCACGTCACCAAGGCGCCGGTGAGCACCGACTGGGGTGGCTACCACGGCTACTTCGCCGACCCGGATGGGCACCTGTGGGAGGTCGCGCACAACCCGTTCTGGCCGCTCGGCCCGGATGGGGTGCCGCTGCTGCCCTAGAGCGGGTCAGCCGCTCATGTTGAGCGCGTGAGTGGCCAGGGAGCCACCGTCTGCGACGAACTCCGACCCTGTCGAGTACGAGCTGCGGTCGCTCGCGAGGAACAGGACGAGCTCGGCGATCTCTTCGGCCGCGCCGACGCGTCGCAGCGCGAGCTTGTTCGTAACCGGCGTCAGATCTACCTCGTGGCCGCCGATCGCGTCCTGCACCATCTTCGTGTCGATCATGCCTGGATGCACCGAGTTGACGCGGATGCCTCTGGGACCGAGTTCGAGCGCGGCCACCTTCGTCATGCCGCGGATCGCGAACTTGCTGGCCGTGTACGCGACGACGAACGGCATGCCGGCGATGCCCTCCACCGACGACACGTTGACGATCGAGCCGCCGCGCGTCATCGTCCGAGCCGCCGCGCGCATGCCCAGGAAGCACCCGAACTGATTGATGCGGATCACCCGCTCGTAGTCGTCCATGGTGGTGTCCTCGAGGGCCGAGAAGTGCAGGACGCCCGCGTTGTTCACCAGAATGTCCAGGCCGCCGAGGGTTTCTACCGCCTCGCCGACCACGGCCGTCCAGTCATCCTCGGCCGACACGTCGAGGTGGCGGTAGTACGCGGCCGCGCCGAGCTCCTGCGCGAGCTCCTTCCCGGACTCGTCACTGACGTCCGCGATGACCACGCGGGCGCCCTCTTCGACGAACCGCCGGGCGGCTGCCGCCCCTTGCCCCCGGGATGCCCCGGTGATGATCGCTACCTTGCCGTCGAGCAGGCCCATCTGGTCTCTCGTCCTCTCAGATCGCCGACGGCCGGCAGACCCGGCAGTTGGTCGTGTGGGTCTCGTGCCCGGTTACCGGCTGCAGATCGTCACGATGTGCAATAAGCGGGCAGTCACGTCGATGAACAGTCGTCCCGTCGCCGGCCAGGACGAGGGCCGACCCCGCGGCTCCGGCGGGGTCGATCGCGCCGGTGGTCGGTCCGGTCGAGGCCAGGTCGGCAAGCAGGCGAAGCGTGTCCGTGAGCTGCTGGGTGCTCTCGCGCTGGTCGGACGCCATCCGGGCAAGCAGCGCTCCGAAGTACAGGAACCCACCGAAGAAGGTGAGCCCGAGCCCGAGTATGCCGCCGGATATGAGGTAGGTGCGCTGGTCGTAGTCGTAGTGCGAATGTGCCGTGCCGTACCAGCCCAGCCCGATCGCAAGGATGCCGAGCGGCATCAACACTGCGCCGGCCGCGAACAGAATCAACTGAACCAGGCGATAGCGCTGGTCGCGAAGGGCGGCGGCCGTGGTCGCGATCCGCCCGTTCGGGCTCTTGGTCCGGCGGGGCGCCGTCGTCGTGGCCATCGGTCATTCCTTCCGTAGGTCCGGTATGCCGGTGACGAGGCCGAAGCTGCAGTTACGGGTGCCGCCGAGCAACATCGCGCCCGCACTGCGGAGGAACCAGCCGACGATCCCGGCAAAGACGAGCGCCCCCAGGATCAGCATCCGCGGGATCGTGCCGAGGGCAGGCAGGTTCAGCGCGGTCGACTGGGTAGCCAGTGGTGCGGATGCGACGCCCGGCGCACCCCCCGCCGTCCCGGTCGTTCCGAGGACGCCGGTGCCGCCTGTCGTCCCGCCCGTCGTCCCGCCTGTGGTGCCACCACCCGTCGTCCCGCCTGTAGAACCGCCGGTCGTCCCACCTCCGCCGACGAACGCCGGCGAGGCGCTCGCCGTGGCGTCGGTGTCGCCGACCGTCAAGACGATCTTGGGACCGAGGTCGAGAACGGGCTGAAGCTGCGTCCGCGCGTCGGACGGGAAGAGCGCGATCAACGGATTCAGGATGTTGTCGAGGATCGACTTCAGCGGCTTCGTGTCGATGGTGATCTGCAGGACCTGCGCGTGGAACTCGCCGCTCGCACCGTTGACCGTCTTCGTCACGGGGACGGTGGCCATCGAGATGCCGAGCGCGCCGAGCAGACCCGACACCGTCTGCGACAGCACCGGCAGGCCCAGGTTGACGCCGTTGTTGTCGATGGGCAGCGTGATCCCGGCCAGCGTGATGCTGCCGATCGTGGCGACGCCCGTGGCCGTCGCCTTGGTGCCGTCGCTGACGACCTCGGACTTGACGTCCACACCGTTGAGCGACAGCACGCCGCCGAGGAGCTTGATGTTGCTCGCCGCGGCGTGTGCCGTGGACGTGACGGTCTTGTCAGCCACCGTGGTCGTGGCGCTGCTCGTGAGGTGCTGGGCCTGGATGATGCTCGCGAGCGCTGAGGTGGCCGGAAGTGGCACCGGCGGCGGAGTGGTGGAGGCGGTGCTCGACTTGCCGCTGAGCTGACCGAGACCGGTTCCGACTCCGCCGAGGAGGTTCGTGTTCGGACCGGCGATTCCGAGGAACGTGACGGCTGCGTTGGTGTTGAACCCGTCGCTGGACGTGCTCATGCCGTTGCCGTCGGTGATCTGGATCGCGTTCTTGGCAGGCGAGTCGGTCGTAGCGGGAAAGCGCGAGTTGACCTGCAGCGGGTACTTCACGCCTGGCTGCTGGATCAGCTGGTCGAACCCGTCGCCGAGGACGCTGCCCGGCCACAGGTAGCTGGCGAGCGCCCGCGTGGTCGGCCCCGTCTCGACGGTGGACTTGCTGTAGGCGACGCTGCCGTCGATCTGTGGCGTCGCCGGTATCGGAATCGTCGGATCGAAGATCTCGACGTGCAGCAGGGTTGCCTGCGCCTGTGCCTCATAGCCACCGAGGGAGGTGTCGGCGCCCGCGGGACCGGGCCAGAGAAGCGTGGCCATGGCGAGCACCCCGCCCAGCGCCAGATGTCTGCGATGTGCCCTCACGCCGCTCCTCCAAAGTAGAGGTCAGTCAACTTGGCCTGGATCTCGGCCGGCTCGCCGGTGGTGACGATACGGCCGCCGTGCATGACCGCGGCGTAGTCGGCGACCCGCAGAGCGCTACTTGCGAACTGTTCCACGACGAGGATCGAAACCCCTTGCTTAGCGATCTCACCGACCGTGTCGTACAGCCCTTCGACGATCAGCGGGGCTAGCCCCATCGAAAGCTCGTCGAGCAGCAGCAGGGCAGGGTCAGACGCCAGTGCGCGTGCCAGGGACAGCATCTGCTGCTCCCCACCGGACAGGCTCCCCGCCAGTTGACGGCGGCGCTCCTTCAGCCGTGGGAAGCGCGAGTACGCCTCGGTGAGGATCTTCTCGACCGGTGGTCCCGAGTAGGACGCGAGCCAGAGGTTCTCTTCGACCGTCAGGTTCGGGAATACGCCGCGACCCTCCGGCACCATGCACAGTCCGGCGCGCGTCAACGCGTCCGGAGTGGCGCCGGAGACGTGGACCCCGGCCAGGTGGATGTCGCCCTCGGTGGCGGGCATCAGACCGCTGATCACCCTCAGCAACGTCGTCTTGCCCGCGCCGTTCGCTCCGAGCAACGCGACCACAGCCCCGCGCGGCACGATCAGATCGACGCCGCGCAGAACCTCGATCCGGCCGTACGCGGCATGTATGCCGATGAGCTCCAGAATCGGGGGCTTGATCATCGCTGGTCGGCCGGGGCGAAGGCGTTGAGGACTCTCGTCGTCTCGGCTGCGTCGGCGCTGTCGTCGACGAAGCCGAGATAGGCGGCCTGCACGGTTCGGTCAGCCCGAATCTCCGCCGGCGTGCCGGTTGCGATCACGCGGCCGAACTCGAGGACGTGGATGAAGTGACAGACGTCCATCACCAGGTCCATGTCGTGTTCGACCATGAGGATCGCGGTGCTGTCGGCGGCGAGCGCCTGCAGCAGCGCACCGAACGCCTCGGTCTCGGCCTCGTCCAACCCTGACGACGGTTCGTCGAGCAACAGCAGTCGGGGCTCGATGGCGAGCGCTCGCGCCATCTCGAGCAGGCGGGCCACGCCGGTAGGCACCGAGTCCGCGCGTTGATCCGCATATCGGGTGAGGCCAGTGCGCTCGATGAGTTCGGCGACAGCATGATCCTGGCCTCGGCTGAACCAGCTACGCGCGCCGTTGTGTATCTCGCGGGCCACCTGGACGTTCTCGCGGACGGTCAGTGACCCGAAGGCCTCCAGACGCTGGAACGTGCGCCCGATGCCGGCCTTGGCTCGCGCATTGACCGATACCTTCGTGACGTCCTGGTTGCGGAAGCGCACTCGGCCCTTCGTGGCCGGTTGCAGCCCACTGATCACGTTGAAAAGCGTTGTCTTGCCCGCGCCGTTGGGGCCGATCAAGCCGGTGATCGAACCTTCATCGACGAACAGCGACGCGTCGTTGACGGCTGTCACTCCGCCGAACTGGACCGTGACTCCCGAGACCTCAAGCAACGCCATGGCCGGCCACCTGTTCGGTCTCTCGCGCCTCGATCATCATCGGCGCGGATGTGGGTGTGGGTGCCTGGGCCGGGGTGAAGATCGGAATCCGCAGCCGCAGCCATCGTCCCCAGGTGAACAGATGGTTCGCGATGCCGTTGGGGTCGCGTCCCAGACTCACCGCCCCGATTCCGATGAGGAGGAACTCCAGTCCGCCCAGCGCCTTGAACTGCGACTGCAGCACCGGAAGCAGCATCAGGAGCACTCCGCCGAGTGCCGCACCGGTCATCGAGGTGACGCCGCAGACGACAGCCAGCAGCAACAGCAACAGGCCGGACAACGCCTGGAAGTCCGGGGCTCCCGCGGTCTCGCGGAGCCCTGCGTACATCGCGCCGCCCAGTCCGGCAATACCCGCGGACGTCGCGAACAGCGCGACCCGGAACCACCGCTGGTTCAGTCCCAGGGTTCCGCAGGCCGCGGGGCTGTCACGCATCGCGATGAGCAGCCGGCCGATCGGCCCGCGACGGAGCACGAGCAAACCCAGCGCGACGAGGGTGAACAGAACGGTCATCAAGATGACGTACGAGTTGGCGCTCTTGAAGTCGAGGCCGAAGATCGAGACCCGCTTCGCGTTGAGGCTGCCGTTGAACCCGAACATGAAGTTGGCCTGGAACACGAGCTTGTCCATCAAGAATGCGAAGGCGAGCGTCGCCAACGCAAGGTACAGACCTGTCAACCTCAACACGGGCAGCGCCACCAGAGCGCCCACCGCGGCAGCGATCACAACTGCGAGGACCACGGCCAGTGGTGAGGTGGTGTCGAGCTTGGCGACGACGGCGGCGCCGATGCCCATGAACGCGAACTGCGCGAGCGAGACGTAGCCCCCGTACCCGGTGAGCAGGACGAGCGAAAGCATGACGAGTGCGTAGGCCAGGGCAAGCCCCGCGCGCTGCGTGTCGGTAGCCGACAGCATCGGCGCGCCGACCGCGGCGACGACGACGAGCGCGGCGGCCACCTGCAGGGATCGAGTCGCAGAGGGCACGGGCGCGGACAGGATGCCCTTGATCTGGCCCACCCGGAGCCGCACCTGCGGAACGAAGATCAGCACGATGAACAGAAGTAGCGCAGGCAACGATGCCTGCAGCCCGTCGAGCAGCTGCGAGGTCGGCAGGTAGCCGACGAGGTACTCCTGACCGAGGCCCAGAATCACCGCGCCCAGGAACGTCAGCGGCAGGCTCTGCAACCGTCCGAGCATGGCGGCCGCGAAGGCGTTGATGACCAAGAAGGTGAGTTGGTAGTAGTCCAGTCCGACGTAGGCGACGAGCAGGATTCCGGCGAGCGAGGCCAGCGACGATCCGACCGCCCAGCTCGCCCTCGACACCCGTTCCGAGCTGGCTCCGAACAGCTGCAGCAGTTCACGGTTGTCGACCGCCGCTCGCATGGACGTACCGACGCGGGTGCGGTTGAGCAGTACGTACAGTCCCGCGGCCACGATCATCGACAGCGAGATGGTCAGCACGTAGTGGTAGCTGACCCGGAAGGTGCCGATCGTGAACGCGTCGGAGCCGAAGAAGTACGGCACCGGCGCCCGTCCGGTGGTCGCGGGCCACACCTGTTGGGCCACGCCGATCATGAGTACGAACAACCCGATCGTCACGACGAGGCTGACGCTGACGGGCGCCTCGCCGAGCCCCCGCATCATCACGCGTTCGAGCAGGATCCCGAGCAGCGGCGCGATGACGAACAGGATCAGCAGTGCGGCGGCGAGCGCGGGCATGTGGCTCTTGACGGTGAGCTGCCAGTACACGAACGCCATGACCATGCTGATCGCCCCGTGGCCGAGGTTGAACACCCGCGTGGTCGTATAGGTGAGCACCAGTCCGGACGCGGCGATGGCGTACGCCGCGCCGGTGAACAGCCCGGTGATCGTGTAGGCGAGGAACTCGTTCACGTCGGCTAGGCCACCTTGACCGTCGAGCCACAGCTGAACGGCCGTGGGCCTTCACGAACCCAGACCCCGCCCTTGAGGGTGATGAAGCCGTAGCAGCTCCCCGTCACCCTCGCGCCGACGTGCTGCGGGCCGAACATGCCGTTGCCCGTCCAGTTGTCGACCGTAGACAGCGCGGCGAGCAGTGACTTGCGGGTGAGCTTGCCGCCGAGCGTGAGCGCCTCCTGGGCGAAGAGCATCCCGGCCGACCAGGCGAAGAGGCCGAAGTAGTTGGGGTTGGCTCCCGGAGCGACTCTGTGCAGCCAGGTGATGTAGGTCTGCATCTCGGGCAGGCTGCTGGCTTCTTCGAACGTCCGGCTGTTGATCCAGATGTGCGTGCCCTCGACGGCAGAGCCACCTGAAGTGACGTAACCGGGGTCATAGCCAACAGGGTCGAGCACGAAGATCGGGTGGAAGTTGGACTGCTGCTGGATGGCCTGGGCGAGTCGAACCGCGTACTGGTATGCGCCGACGAACTGTACGTACTTCACACCCAGGGACTGCATCTTCGACACGTAGGTGGTGTAGTTGAACGCGGTCACGTCGATTCCCGCGGTGTACACGAAGTTGAACCCCTCGTGTTGCCAGCCCTTGATCTCGTTGTTGGCGTTGACCGACGAGGCACCCGCGTTGAGATAGAGGAAGGCGGCCTTGGCGGCGACACCCGGGTACGCGCTCTTGTAGTAGTCCGCCGGAGCGGTCGGAACGATCGTGGCGTTCAGTGACTGCGCGCCGTACACGACCGGTGACGCCGCGCGCGAGGCTTCCGTGCTCGCGGTTCGCAGGTCCGGAATCCCGCACTGCGTGACGGTGTTCGCGCCTCCGTCGTCGAACGCACCCATCGAACCGACCATCGCGAAGGCGTTTCCGCACGCCGTCGTCGCCGCCTGCTGGTCGCCACCTGAGCTGGTCTGGCTGTCGAGGGACTCCAGAGCGAGCTTGCGACCGCAGATGCTCGCTACCGAGTTGAAAGCGGCGACGTAGGCCTTCATCGCCTGCTGCACGCTCTGGAAGAGGCCCGGAACCGGGCCGCTGACGTCGGCGACGTTGGCGAGCGTGATCGTCGAGCTGGTGATGCCGGTGGTGTTCTGGAATCCGGCGCAGCTGCCGACCTTCACGCCCGGTCCTACGGCACCGATGTCGGACCCGGCTCCCGTGCCGCCGCTACCCGTACCGCCGTTGCCGGTGCCTCCGGTGCCTCCCGTGCCGCCGCCACCCGTACCGCCGCTACCGGCCGCTCCGGTCGTGATCTTGCCCGTTGCCGCCCCGCTGGTGGCGGCGCCGTTGGGGTTGGCGACGTTGCCCCCGTTGCCCCCGTTGCCGCCGTTGCCGTTGTTGGCGCCGGCGAGAGCGCTCTGCGCGTTGATGAACTGCGACGGCGGCACCTGGGAGCCGCATGCTGCGAGTACGACGCACACGCTCGCTGCGAGCACGACCGCCATTGGTCGTCTGCCGATAGCCACGCGGTTCTCCTTATGCCTCATGAAAGGTGCAAGACCTCGGTGCAGGCGAAGGTGCGGTCCGGATCGCGATCTGCAAAGTACGCCCCGACGGTCTCATCGAGACCCGCAATCGTCCAGCCCGAGCCGTCCGAGTCGAAGCGCTGCTCGACGCTCGGCGGTGCCATCAAGGCGACCATTCCACCGTAAACGACGAAAACCTGACCGGAGATCGCTGCCGCCGCGGGTGCGGCGAGGTACGCGACGAGCGGAGACACGTGCTCGACGGACAAGGGATCCAGGCCGTCGGTCGGGGCCGCGCCGAACACGCCGCTCGTCATCGCGGTTCGGGCGCGCGGGCAGATCGCGTTTGCCGTGACGCCGTACCGGCCGAGCGCGCGCGCGGCCGAAACAGTCAGCGCCGCGATGCCTGCCTTGGCGGCCGCGTAGTTGGGTTGGCCTTCGGACCCGGTGAGGCCGGCTTCGGACGAGGTGTTGATGAGCCGCCCGTAGGTCGGCGCACCGGCCGCCTTGGCCGCGTCGCGCCAGTACGCCGCGGCGTTGCGGGCAAGCAGGAAGTGCCCGCGCAGGTGGACGCGGATGACGGTGTCCCACTCGTCGTCGCTCATGTTGAACAGCATGCGGTCGCGTACCAGGCCGGCGTTGTTCACGACGATGTCCACGCCGCCGAACTGCTCGATCGCGGCCGACATCATGGCGTCGGCCGTGCTGCGCTCTGACACGTCGCCCTTGACGAGCAGTGCCTTCGACCCGAGTGCCTCGATCTCGTCCAGCACGTCGGTGTCGGCCACGTCGTTGACGACGACGTTCGCGCCCGTCGCAGCGAGTGCGGTCGCCTCTGCCCGCCCGAGCCCCGCGCCCGCCCCGGTGACGATCGCGACCTTGCCCTCGAGGCTCAACGGGTCAGCCGCGCCACTGTCGGACGGTGCCGGTGCCTGCATGGGCAAAACCCCTCAAAACGGGTGGACGGTTGATGTGATCTGAGCAACTCTAGAACGTGTTCTCGGCCAACTCAACCCGAGCTAGGTCAGCATTTTCAATGCATTCCTGGGACAGCGAGCCACCGCAAGCGAAACGCGTTCTATTTGATCTTCCGGCGGGTTGGGCTGCAGGATGATCAGCTGCTCGTCGTCGTCGAGCTCGAACACTTCCGGCGCCAGTCCGGTGCAGATCGCATTCGCTTCGCACAGTGCGCGGTCGACGCTGATCTCCATCGCCATGCCTCCTGACCCAGTTGGAGCAACGATTGAACCCGGTCGCAGTCACGCCGGCCCGCCCGGCATTGGTTGCGGCGAACCTGCTGTGGTTCAGGATGATAGAACCGGTTCTACTTGTATGCAATCGGGCGTAGCCGGATCAGACCCCAACGACGCCGGTGCACTATCGACTGCGGTGGGTGCTTCAGCTAATCTCCACTAGAACGCGTTCCACTCAGGGAGACGGCCATGGAGATCAGCTATTCGGCTGAGCACGAGCAGCTGCGCACCGAGCTGCGCAGCTACTTCGCGACCCTCATGACACCGGAGCGCAGGGCCGCCCTGACCGCTTCCGACGGTGACTACGGCGACGGCACCGCCTACAAGGACACCGTGCGCCAGATGGGGTCAGACGGCTGGCTCACGCTCGGGTGGCCGCAGGAGTACGGCGGCCGCGGCGGGTCGATGCTCGAGCAGCTGATCTTCACCGACGAGGCTGCCGTGGCCGGGGCTCCGGTGCCGTTTCTGACCATCAACACGGTCGGTCCGACAATCATGCGGTTCGGCAGCCCCGCACAGCGCGCGTTCTACCTGCCCAAGATCGCCGCCGGCGAGCTCCACTTCGCGATCGGCTACTCCGAGCCGGCGGCTGGCACCGACCTGGCCTCGCTGCGTACCCGGGCGGAGCTCGACGGCGACGAGTACGTGATCAACGGCCAGAAGATGTGGACGAGCCTCATCCAGTACGCGGACTACGTGTGGCTGGCCTGCCGGACCGACCCAGAGGCTCCGAAGCACAAGGGCCTGTCGATCCTGATCGTCCCCACCGACGCCCCAGGCTTCTCGTGGACCCCGGTGCGCACGGTTTCCGGGCCTACGACGAGCGCCACCTACTACTCCGATGTGCGCGTTCCGGTGTCCTCCGTCGTCGGTGACGTCAACGCGGGCTGGCCGCTGATCACCAATCAGCTCAACCACGAGCGCGTCGCCCTGACTTCGGCGGCGCCGACCCTCACCGCGCTGCGCGAGGTGCGCGAGTGGGCTCAGAACACCAAGCTCGCCGACGGCCGGCGGGTGATCGATCAGGAGTGGGTGCAGATCCACCTTGCGCGGATACATGCCAAGGTCCAGTTCCTCAAGCTGATGAACTGGCGGATCGCGTCAGGCTCCGCGGTCGGTCCGGCAGACGCCTCGGCCACCAAGGTGTTCGGTACCGAGTTCGCCACCGAGGCGTACCGGCTGATGATGGAGATCCTCGGCGCGAACGGGTATGTGCGGATGGGTTCGCCCGGCGCGGTACTGCACGGCCGGGTCGAGCGGATGCATCGCTCGTCCCTGATACTCACCTTCGGCGGCGGCACCAACGAGGTGCAGCGCGACATCATCGCCGGCGTCGGCCTGCGGCTGCCGGCAAGCGGACGCTGAGAGGACCACCATGGACTTCGCGATCTCCGAGGCGCAGCGCGAGCTCGGTGGACTCACCCGGCAGATCCTGACCGATCAGGTGACTCCCACGCGGCTGCGCGCAGTCGAAGACACCGGCGTGCACTTCGACCGTGAGCTCTGGCGTGCGCTGGCCGATGCGGGTGTGCTTGCCGCGTGCCTGCCCGACACCGTGGGTGGCGGCGGACTGGATCTGCTCGAGCAGTGCAGCATCCTCATCGAGTTGGGTCGAGCTGTCGCCCCGGTGCCGTACTTGGAGAGCGTCGCCCTGGCCGCGGCTGCTGTCTCGTACTTCGGCACGGATGCCCAGCGATCCACGTGGGCGGCCCCAGCCTCCACAGGCGAGCTACTCCTGACCGTCGCGCTGACCGAGGACCTCGTCGACTCCCCAGAAGCCCCGGTGACCCGCGCCGAGCGGACCTCCTCCGGATGGGTCATCAACGGGGCCAAGGCGGTCGTGCCGTCGGGCACCGTCGCCGACGCGTTCCTGATCCCGGCGAGCGCCGATGGCGCCGGTGCAGTGTTCATCGTTCGCGCGGACGACGCGGGCCTGTCGATCGAAGGCCAGCGGCTCGTCGATGGCGATACCGCGGCTTCGCTCGACCTGTCATCCGTCGAGATCGGGCCGGAGCGCCACCTCGGCGGTCCGGACCTCTTGCACTGGCTCGTCGCTCGCGCGACGGTCGGCCAGTGTGCGCTCCAGCTCGGAGTGCTGGAACGGGCGTTGGAGCTGACCGCCGCGTACGCCCGCGAACGCGAACAGTTCGGCAGACCGATCGGCAGCTTCCAGGCGGTGGCGCAACGCCTCGCTGACGCCTACATCGACGTCGAGGCAGTGCGCCTGACGTTGTGGGAGGCCGCCTGGCGGGTGTCGGAAGGCTTGCCCAGCACGGCCGAGATCGCCACCGCGAAGTTCTGGGCATCCGACGCGGGTCACCGCGTGGCGCACACGGCAGTCCACATCCACGGCGGCACCGGGATCGACGTCGACGCGCCGCTGCACCGGTACTTCGTGGCCGCGAAGCGCTCGGAGTTCACGCTCGGCTCGGCGACGGCGCAGCTGCGTCAGCTGGGTGCGGAACTGGCCGCGACTCCCGCCTGACACCGTCGTCTTGGCCCTGGTGCGGGGTCCGCTCCGGCGTGTCACCCTGCTGGGGGGCCAAGCTGCATCGCTCAGAGGAGCACGCAGCGAGTGCCGCTGTAGATCGTCGGCATGCACTTGTTGCAGTGGATGCACTGCGAACTCGTCGCGTGATCGGCTGCGATGCGATTCACGAGATCGGGCTCCCGCAACAGCGCGCGCGCCATGGCGACGAACTGAAAGCCGGACTCCATCGCCTTGTCCATCACGGCCTTGTTGGTGACGCCCCCGAGCAGGACCAGTGGCAGGCCCACCGCGGCGCGAACCTTCTCGGCGTCGGCCAGCAGGTAGGCGTCGTGATAGGGGTAGCTGTGCAGTCTCGTACGCCCGGCGATCTGTACGCCCAGACGGACCGGTTGCGGCATCGCCGCCGCGAACTCCTTCAGCGGAGCCGGCCCTTTGAACAGGTACATCGGATTCAGCAGCGAACTGCCCGCGGTCAGCTCGAGCGCATCGAGCGAGCCGTCCTGCTCGAGCCACTTCGCCACCTGGATGGACTCGTCCAGGTGCAGACCACGGCGCACGCCGTCGTCCATGTTCAGCTTCGCCAGGATCGCGATGCGATCCCCGACCGCGTCGCGGACGGCACGGGCGATCTCGCGGGCGAAGCGGGCCCGGTTCTCGAGCCCGCCGCCGTACGCGTCGCGCCGCCGGTTGAGCTTGGGGCTGAGGAACGCACTGGCAAGGTAGTTGTGTCCGAGGTGGATCTCGACGGCGTCGAAGCCTGCGTCGGCGGCCATCCGCGCCGCATCTGCGTGGGCCCGCGTCACCCTGTCGAGGTCCTCGATCGATGCCACCCTGGTGAAGCAGAGACCCATCGGCTGGACGATCCTGCTCGGCGAGAGCGCGGGTAGCCGATTGGACTTCGGGTCGGCGACCGGTCCGGCGTGACCGATCTGGGCCGACACGGCCGCGCCCTCGGCGTGCACGGCGTCGGTGAGGCGCCGCAAGCCGGGCAACGCCTCTGGCCGCCAGTACAGCTGATGCCGATCGGTGCGACCTTCAGGCGACACCGCGCAGTACGCCACCGTGGTCATCCCGACGCCGCCCCGGGCGGGTCGGCGGTGGAACTCGATCAGCTCGTCGGTGACCAGGCTGTGGCGGGTGAGGCCTTCGTAGGTGGCAGCCTTGATCACCCGATTGCGCAGCCGCACCGGCCCGAGGGTTGCCGGCGCGAGCGGATCCGGAGCCGCTGTTCGGGTCACCGGAGCTTGTCGAGGCGGGCCAGCGTGTCGTCGAGCTCCGCGACCAGTTCGGTCATCAGCTCGTTCACCGGGCGAACGGAGTTCATCCGACCCACGATCTGGCCGACCGGCATCGCGACGACCTCGGGGTTGCCCGACTCCATGATGCGCTGGTGCGCGTTGTTGACGAGCAGGTTCTGCAACGGCATCGGAAGGGGTGACGGGGCACCGGGCTCGTCCCAGGCTTGGGTCCACCTGGTCTTGAGCAGGCGTGCCGGCTTGCCGCTGTACACCCGTGAGCGGACCGTGTCGCTCGAGTGCGCGGCGAGCAGGGCCTGTTGGACCGCGCCGGACGTGCCGCCGAGCTCGTACTCGCTGCTCGTCAGCCAGTACGAGCCCATCCACGCACCGCTCGCGCCAAGCGCCAGCGCCGCGGCGATCTGACGGCCTGACCCGATACCTCCTGCCGCCAGCACCTGCGCGGCATCGCCGACCTCGTCGACGATCTCCGGGACGAGCACGATCGTCGAGATCTCACCGGTGTGCCCACCCGCTTCGGTGCCCTGAGCGACGATGATGTCGACGCCGTCATCGACCTGGTGACGCGCGTGTTGGGCCTTACCGGCCAGCGCCGCGACGGGGATGCCCCGCGCGTGGGCGCGCTCGATGACGTCCACGGGTGGTGAGCCGAGTGCGTTCGCGATGAGCTTGATCGGGTGTTGGAGAGCGATGTCGACGTGTGCGCGCGCGACGGAGTGCAGCCAGCCCAGCACGCCCTCGCGACGTGGATCCCCGTCGTCGGGCAACGGGGGCACACCCAGTTTGCGCAGAGTCTCTTCGACGAAGTCCTTGTGTCCTTGGGGAATCATCTGCTCGAGGTCGACGGCGCTGCCCTCGCTCGGAATCTTGGCGGGCATCACGATGTCGACGCCGTACGGCTTGCCGTCGGTGTTCGCGTCCATCCAGTCGAGCGTCGCGGCGAGTTCGGCCGGGTCGTTGAAGCGGACGCACCCGAGCACACCCATTCCTCCGGCCCGCGTGATGGCCGCGGCCACGTGTTCTGACGGCGTGAACCCGATGATCGGGTGGGTTATGCCGAGCTGGTCGCAGAGTGCGGTGCGCACAGAACATCCTCCGGGTGATCGGTTGCGTAGGTGTTGGCCCAGCGATAGTCGGCTTTGCCTGTCGCCAGGCGATGGATCTTGTCGACCAGCCAGATGCTCCTGGGAACCTTGTAGCCCGCGATCGCCTTCCGGACGTGGGCACTGAGCTCCTCGAACGTGGGCCGGGTGCCCGGACGTGGCTCGACGATGGCGGCGACCTGCTGACCGAGGCGCTCGTCGGGAACGCCGACGACGAGCACGTCGAACACGTCGGGGTGCGACATCAACGCGCTCTCGACCTCTTCGGGAAAGACTTTCTCGCCGCCGGTGTTCACGCAGGTGTTGCCACGTCCCAGCAACGTGATCGTGCCGTCGGTCTCGTACCGTGCGAAGTCTCCGGGCACCGTGTACCGCTTGCCGTCGACCTCGACGAACAGCCGCGCGGTCTTCTCGGGATCCTTGTAGTAGCCGAGCGGGATGTGGCCGCCGCGTGCCAGCCGCCCGATCTGGTCCGAGTCGTGCGGGATGGGCGCGCCGAGTTCGTCGATGATGATGGAGTCACGGTTGAGCTTGACCCGTGGCCCCGCCGTGCTGTGCTCGCCGTCCTTCGACACCATGCCCATGCCCATGAAGCCGGTCTCGGACGAACCGATCGAGTCGGTGAGAACGGAGTTCGGCAGGGCTTCGAGGTACTGGTTCTTGACGGTCTGGGAGAACAGGGCCGCGCTGCTGGACACCGCGTACACCGACGAGACGTCGTAGCTGCCCTCGGCGAACGCCTCGATCATCGGGCGTGCCATGGCGTCGCCGATGAGGACGACGACGTTGACCTTGCGTCGCTCGACGGTCTTCCATACTTCGTGCGGCTCGAACTGCGGCAGCAGGACGACGGTGTCCCCGCCGAACAACGCCATCAGGGCAGCCCACTGCGCGTTGCCGTGGATGAGCGGGGCCAGGCAGAGCCGGGTCATCCCGCCGGTGATCTTCCCGGTCTCGGCCTGCGCGAACTCGTCTTCGAGCGGTTCGCCCGTGACGAAGTTGATCCCCCCGCCCAGAGTCCGCCAGACGTCCTCGTGGCGCCACATGACGCCCTTCGGCTGACCGGTGGTGCCGCCGGTGTAGAGGATGTACTGATCGTCCGGGCCGCGCTCGGCGAAGTCGCGCTCAGGCCCGGCCTCGGCCAGCGCCTCCTCGAAGGAGGTACCGGTGAACTCGATGTCCGATCCGTCGTCGACGACCACGACGTGTTTCACCTGCGGAGCTCCGGGCAGTGCCTGAGCGATCGTCTCGGCGAACTGGCGATCGTGAACGAGTGCGACGACGTCCGCGTTCTCGAGGACGTACTGGATCTCGGGGGCCGTGTACCGGTAGTTGATGTTGATCAGGACGGCCCGCAGCTTGTACACCGCCAGCATCGTCTCGACCGCCTCGATGCGGTTACGGGTGCACAACCCGACGTGCGAACCCGCACCGACACCGTGCGCCGCAAGGTGATGCGCGAGGCGATTCGCGCGGGCCTCCAGCTCGGCATACGTACGTTCGTCGTCACCAGAGGCGATCGCGAGCCGTTCCGGGAAGTAGTCCACGGCGTGCTCGAACAGATCGGCGATGTTGAAGGCCATACATGAAAACTAGAACCTGTTACTGTTTCTGGCAACCCCGGAGTCGCCAGGAGGACCGTCGAGATGACCACCCTGACCCCCGAAGATCAGCACTGTCTGGTCGAGAAGCGCGGTCACGTTCTTGTCGTGACGATGAATCGACCCGAAGCGAAGAACGCGCTGTCGGCGTCGATGCTCGCCGGAATGAAGGCCGCCTGGGACCGAGCCGACGAAGATCCCGAGATCCGGGTCTGCATCCTCACCGGCGCGGGCGGTGCGTTCTGCGCGGGCGCCGATCTGAAGGCGATGACGACCAGTCACCCGGGCGACTCCGCTCGCAACCTGGATCTGTCGGTGATCGAGTCGTTGCTGAAGGGCCGCCGCCTGACCAAACCACTGATCGCCGCCGTCGAGGGGCCGGCCATCGCGGGCGGCACCGAGATCCTGCAGGCCACCGACATCCGAGTCGCGGGGGTGAGCGCACGTTTCGGCGTCAGCGAGCCGCGCTGGGGCCTGTTCCCGCTCGGCGGATCGGCCGTGCGCCTGGTCCGTCAGATCCCGTACACGGTCGCGGCCGACCTGCTGCTCACCGGTCGGCACATCCTTGCCGCCGAGGCCAGGGAGATCGGCCTGATCGGTCACGTCGTCCCTGACGGAGAAGCGCTGCCCAAGGCGCTCGAGCTCGCCGACCAGATCGCCGCCAACGGCCCGCTCGCCGTCCAGGCCATTCTTCGCACCATCCGCGAAACCGAAGCGATGCCGGAGAACGACGCCTTCAAGATCGACGCCGAGCTCGGCATGGCTGTGTTCCGGAGCGAGGACGCCAAGGAGGGTCCGCGCGCGTTCGCCGAGAAGCGCAAGCCCGAGTTCAAGGGCCGCTGAGCGAAGCGCCGCCCGGCGCTTTGACCTAGGCGAGGTCGCGGACGAACTGGCCGAGCTGATCGAGGTTGCGACACTCGACCATCGGCACGATCCGCGCGAACTTCTCGGCAACCGAGTCGCCCGTGTCCCACGTCTGGCGTCGTTCGGGATTGAGCCAGTGCGCGTGCCTGGCCTGACCTGCGAGTCGGGTGAGCGCGGCCAGCCCGGGATCGGTGTAGTTCGACCGCGCATCGCCGAGCACGAGAAGCGATGCCCGCCGCCCGATCGCGTCCGGGTATCGCTGCTCGAACAGCTCGAAGGCGCGGCCGTAGTCGGTACGGCCGAACAGCCAGGTCACCCGCGCTTCGTCGACCAGCCTGGTCACCGCGTCGAGGACGTCGGATCCGGGAGCGAAGAATCGCGTTATCTCGTCGAGTTCGTCCACGAAGGCGAAGGCCCGCACCCTGCTGAACTGCTCACGCAGCGCGAAGATCAACAGCAGGGTGAAGTGCGCGAAGGACGTGACCGACTCGCTGACGTCACACAGGATCACCAGGTCGGTCTTGGTATGCCGGCGCGGCCGGTGATGCGTCGTGATCGGGACGCCACCGAAGGACAGCGAGCTTCGGACCGTACGTCGGAAGTCGAGCTGACCGCGCCTGCCGTGGCGGTGCTGCGCGGCCAGCCGGGCGGCGAGCCTGCGCGCCAAGGGTTGGATCTGGCGGCGCAGCTCGGCCAACTCGGTCTTGTTCGCGCTGAGAAAGGCCACGCGGTCGATGCTGGCTCGGACGGCGTTTCGGGCAACCTGCTGGGCGCTCGTCTGCTCGGCCGTGCGGCGGCGCACCTCGCCGTCGACGATCGACGTGAACCGGTCGATGCGGGTGTTTGTGGTGGCTCGCGCGACGCGTTCGGCGAGACCGCCCTGTTCGCGGCCGTAGAGCATTTGAGCCAGCAGCCCGGCCATCAGCGTCTGGGGTGAGAGCCGGTCTAGCACCGTCACGCGCGACCAGGACGGTTGGCCCGGCGTCGATCCCGGCTGCGCGCCGAACCCGGCGACCGCGTCGCGCGCGATCTGCGCGGCCAGCTGTTCGTCGCCGGTGCGCAGGTACTCGCTCAGGTCCTCGCGCAGCCGAAGTCGAAGCGGGTCGTCCACTTCCCACGGCGCAGGGGGTGGACGCGGCGCCGTGGGAGTTCGCAGGCCGGAGTCGCCCTCCCCCGCCACCCCGTCCCCGACGACCGGTGGGTAGAACACGTCGAAAACCGCGTCGAAGACATCACGATGTATCTGTCGCTTGACGAGTGTCGCCGCGTACGCGGCGCGCAGCCCCTCGCGGTCGATGAGCTCGATCGATCGGATCGCCGCTGCCGCGTAGAGGCCCTCGGCCACCGAGACGGTCAGGCCGGCATCGCGCAGTGCGCTGATGAACTCGACGTGGTGCTCGAACAGGCTCACCCGTCACTCCGTCGTCTTCGCCAGCCCGAGCTCCTTGCTGGCACGCGCGTGGTCGGACGCGTGCTTCAGCACGACGCCAAGGGTCGCCGACGTGGCAGCGGCATCGAGCCGGTCGATGCCCAGCGCGAGCAGCGTTCGAGCCCAATCGATCGTCTCGGCGACAGAGGGCGACTTCTTGAGCTCGAGGGTCCGCAACGTCGCCGCCGTGCGCACCAGCTGCTCGACCAGGTCGATCCGGATGTTCGGAACCCGCTCGAGGATGATGTCGCGCTCGCGTTCTGGCGTCGGGTAGTCGAGGTACAGGTAGAGACAGCGTCGTTTCAGCGCTTCGGAGAGCTCACGGGTGGCGTTGGAGGTGACCACCACGAACGGTCGCCGCACCGCTCGGATCGTCCCCATCTCGGGGATCGTGACCTGGAACTCGGAGAGCACTTCGAGCAGTAGCGCCTCGACCTCGATGTCGGTCTTGTCCGCCTCGTCGATGAGCAGGACGGTCGGGTCGGACCGGCGGATGGCTGTCAGCAGCGGGCGGGTGAGCAAGAACTCTTCGGTGAAGATGTCGTCGTGGGTCTGTTCCCAGGCCTGCTCGGCGGGCGCGGCCTGGATGCGCAGGAGCTGCTTCTTGTAGTTCCACTCGTACAGTGCGCGGGCCTCGTCCAAGCCTTCGTAGCACTGCAGGCGCACGAGCTCCGCGTTGCCGGCCTCGGCGACCGCTTTGGCGAGTTCGGTCTTGCCTACGCCGGCCGGCCCCTCGACAAGGAGCGGCCGCTCGATCGTGGCGGCGAGATAGACCGTCGTGGCGGTCGCGGCGTCGGCGAGGTAGCCCACACGAGCGAGCTCCTTCGCGACTTCGACCGGCGAACCGAACACGGCCACAGCCTCTCACGCATGCGCTCGGCCGCTCAGATGGCTCTGTCGCGGCCTGCCCAACTGGCGTCACGGAGCTTGCGCTTGTACAGCTTGCCGTTGTCGTCGCGGGGCAGCTCGTCGATGTACTCGACGATCCGCGGCAGCTTGAACTTCGCCAGGCGCCCGGCGGCGAACTCCATGATCTCGGCCGTGAGCTCGTCGCTGGGTTGTACCCCGTCAGCGGGCTGGATGACGGCTTTGACCGCCTCGCCCCACTCGTCGTCGGGCACACCGAACACGGCGACGTCGGCGACCTTGGGGTGCATCACCAGTTCACCCTCGATCTCGGCGGGGTAGATGTTCACTCCGCCGGAGATGATCATGTCGGTCTTGCGGTCGCACAGGAACAGGTAGCCGTCCTCGTCGAGGTAGCCGACGTCGCCGACGGTGAACAGCTCCCCGACCCGCGACTCCCGGGTCTTCTCCTCGGCCTTGTGGTACGCGAAGCTGGAGCCGCCCATCTGCATGTAGACCAGGCCGATCTCGCCGGGCGGCAGCTCGTCGCCCTTCTCGTCCAAGATCTTGATGACCGAGTACGACCACGCCTTGCCCACGGATCCGGGCTTGTTCAGCCACTCGTCGGCGAAGATGGTCGCGCCGCCGCCTTCGGTCGCCGCGTAGTACTCGACGACGACAGGGCCCCACCAGTCCAGCATTGCCCGCTTGACCTCGTTCGGGCACGGCGCGGCGCCGTGGATCATGGTGCGCAGCGACGTGACGTCGTACTTGGCCCGGACGTCCTCGGGCAGGGCGAGTAGACGGGTGAACTGCGCCGGAACCATGTGGCTGTGCGTCACCCGGTGCTTCTCGATGAGGCGAAGCATCTCCTCGGCGTCGAACTTCTCCATCAGGACGACCTTGTGCCCGAGCTGCAGCGAGATGCCGACGAAGTTCAGCACCGCGGTGTGGTACATCGGCGAGCCGCAGATGTGCACATTGTCATCGAACGGCTTGATGCCGAAGCCGGCGAAGAAGCCGCTCGCGGCCAAGGGCACCTCGTCCGGGTCTGCCCCGGTCAGCGGGCGCTTGACGCCCTTCGGCTTTCCGGTCGTTCCGGACGTGTAGACCATCGGCGCGCCCTGCGTGCGGTTGTCCGGTCTCCCACCGGGGACCCTGAGTTCGTGCAGCGGCCGGAAACCGTCGATGTCACCGACGGCGAAGCGGGCCGACTCGGGCAAGGACGCGGCGGCGATCTTCGCGGCCTCGGCGAACCGCTCGTGCCCGATGAACACCTTGGCCTCGGAGTCCTCGACGATGTAGGCGACCTCGGCCCCGACCAGGTGCCAGTTGATCGGCACGATGTACAGCCCGGACTCCATCGCGGCGAAGTAGAGCGCGACGAGGTCAGCGCCGCTGGGCAGCATCACGACGATGCAGTCGCCGACGCCGAGGCCGAGTTGCTGCAAGCCCCGTCCGTACGCGTCGGCCGCGGCCGCCAGCTCGCGATAGGTGATCTCGCGACCGCTCGGGTCGACGACAGCAGTCCTCTCAGGCTGTTCGCGCGCGATGTTCCAGAGTCCGGTATCGGCCACAGCTAGTGCTCCTGTCTGGTGAGGATGCCCAATCTAGAACGTGTCTCAGTTTCAAACAAGGCGGCCAGAATTGCGCTGGCCCCCGTTACTAAGGAGTTTGCGACCGGTTCCTGCTCCCCCTTGTCGACTATACGAGAACATGTTTCACTTCCTTAGGTGACCGCTGTCGAGCCGTTGAGCGCGCCCATCGAGCTGAGTTTCGACTACACCCGATCACTCGGAACCACGCTCAGCCGGTTCATGACCGGCCTTGCCGAGCGCCGCATCGTCGGCGTGCGCACCGCAGACCGCCGCGTGTTCGTCCCGCCCGTCGAGTACGACCCCGTCACCCTGGCCCAGGTCACCGACTTCGTCGATGTCGGCGACGAAGGTGTGGTGGTGAGCTGGACCTGGGCCTCGGAACCGTCCGAAGGTCAGCCCCTCGATCACCCGTTCGCATGGGCTCTGATCCGGCTCGACGGTGCCGACACCTGCATGTTGCACGCTGTCGACGTCGTCAAGGACGCCATGCGGACGGGCATGCGCGTCCGGGCACGATGGGCGCCGCAGCGAGTCGGTCACATCAAGGACATCGAGTGCTTCGAGTCCGCGGAGGTCGCGAATCCGCTGCTTCTGGGCAGGACACACAAGGTCGACGACGTCGAGACGGTGACGACGCCGATCACGCTGCGCGTCCAGCACACCGCCTCCAGGCAGGAGACGAGCTACCTGCTGGGTCTGGCCGACGGCAAGTTGCTCGGTCAGCGTTGCCCCGTCTGCGAGAAGGTGTACATCCCGCCGCGCGGCGCCTGCCCCGTGGACGGTGTTCCGACCGACGAGATCGTCGAGTTGCCCGACCGCGGCATCGTCACGACGTTCTGCATTGTCAACGTGCCGTTCTACGGACAGCGCATCACTCCCCCGTACGTCGCTGCGTACGTGCTTCTCGACGGTGCCGACATCGCGTTTCTGCACCTCATCCTCGACTGCCCCGCCGACGAGGTCCGGATGGGCATGCGGGTCGAAGCCGTGTGGCGGCCCCGGGAGGAATGGGAGCCGGCCCTGCACAACATCGACTACTTCAGGCCGACCGGCGAGCCGGACGCACCGTACGACTCGTTCAAGGAGCACCTGTGAGAAGCGTGGCTGTCGTCGGGTTCGCCCAGTCCCCGCAGACCCGCCGAAGCGACGGCACCACCAACGGCGTCGAGATGCTCGTCCCGATCTTCCAGGAGGTGCTGGGCGGGCTGGGACTGACCAAGAAGGACATCGGGTTCTGGTGTTCGGGCTCGTCCGACTACCTGGCCGGGCGGGCGTTCTCGTTCATCTCTGCCATCGACGCGATCGGGGCCGTGCCACCGATCAACGAGTCACACGTCGAGGCCGACGCGGCATGGGCCATGTACGAAGCGTGGTGCAAGATCCAGACGGGCGAGGTGGACACCGCGCTCGTCTACGGCTTCGGCAAGTCGTCGGCCGGCGATCTGCGCCGCGCCCTGGCCCTGCAGCTCGATCCGTACACCGTCGCGCCACTGTGGCCCGACTCCGTCGCCGTTGCCGGCCTGCAGGCTCGGATGGGCATCGACGCCGGCCTCTGGACCGAGCGTGACATGGCAGACGTCGCGGTTCGCAGCCGGCGCGACGCCGAGACCAACCCCTACGCGCAGCTGAGTGGCTCCAAGGACGCCGACGAGTTGCTCACCGAGCCGTACCTGTCCGACCCACTGCGCAAGCACGACTGCGCTCCCATCACCGACGGCGCGTCAGTTGTCGTGCTCGCGGCGGGCGACCGGGCGCGGGAGCTGGTGGAGCGGCCGGCGTGGATCGCGGGCATCGACCAGCGCGTCGACTCTGCCAACATCGGCGCGCGTGACCTCACGACGTCTGCGTCCACGACTGCTGCCGCCGCGGGAGCCGGCGTCGACGGCATCGAGGTCGCCGAGCTGCACGCACCGTTCACCCACCAGGAACTGATCCTGCGCACGGCACTCGGCCTCGGCGACAGGGTGCGGATCACGCCCTCCGGAGGTGCTCTCGCCGGAAACCCGATGTTCGCGGCGGGGCTGGTCCGCATCGGCGAGGCGGCCAACCAGATCATGAGCGGCGCCGCCGAGCGCGCGCTGGCACACGCGACCAGCGGGCCCGCGCTGCAGCACAACCTCGTCTGCGTCATGGAAGGCCGGTAGGCATGAATGACACGAACCGAGCCGGCAAGCAACGGGCAGCCGTTCTCGGCACCGGCCAGACGCACCACCGCGCCAAACGCCCCGACGTGTCGATGGCCGGCTTGTGCCGCGAAGCCATCGACCGCGCGATGGCCGACGCCAAGGTCGAGTGGAAGGACATCGACGCGGTCGTCGTGGGCAAGGCCCCTGACTTCTTCGAAGGCGTGATGATGCCCGAGCTGTTCCTCGCCGACGCGCTGGGGGCGGTCGGCAAGCCCCTGCTGCGGGTACACACGGCCGGATCGGTCGGCGGCTCCACAGCAATCGTCGCGGCGAGCATGGTGCAGGCCGGCATCCACCGGCGGGTACTGGCGGTGGCCTGGGAGAAGCAGTCGGAGTCCAACGCGATGTGGGCGCTGTCGATCCCGGTGCCGTTCAACATGCCCGTGAACGCGGGTGCCGGGGGGTACTTCGCCCCGCACGTCCGTTCCTACATCCGCCGCTCCGGAGCGCCCAGCCATATCGGTGCGCTCGTCGCGGTGAAGGACCGTCTCAACGGGGCGAAGAACCCGTTCGCCCACCTGCATCAGCCCGACATCACGCTGGAGTCGGTGCAGGCGTCGAAGATGCTCTGGGACCCGATCCGCTACGACGAGACCTGCCCGTCGTCGGACGGGGCGTGCGCGGTGGTCATCGGTGACGAGGCCTCGGCGCTGTCCGCCGAGCATCCCGCGTGGATCCACGCGACGGCGATGCGCTCGGAACCCACCACGTATGCAGGGCGAGACCAGGTGAACCCGCAGGCCGGACGGGACGCGGCAGCGGCGTTGTGGAAGCAGGCCGGCATCACCAATCCGCTCGAAGAGATCGACGTGGCCGAGATCTACGTGCCGTTCTCGTGGTTCGAGCCGATGTGGCTCGAGACGCTGGGGTTCATGCCCGAGGGCCAAGGGTGGAAGCTGACCGAGGCCGGTGAGACGGCTATCGGCGGCAAGCTTCCCGTCAACCCGTCGGGAGGCGTGCTGAGCTCCAACCCGATCGGTGCCTCAGGCATGCTGCGCTTCGCGGAAGCCGCGATGCAGGTGATGGGAACCGCGGGCGATCACCAGGTGCAGGGCGCGCGCACCGCACTCGGACACGCCTACGGCGGAGGCGCGCAGTTCTTCGCGATGTGGGTCGTCGGATCGGAGCGGCAGTGAAGTTCACGATGAGCGTCGCGATGAGCCCGCTGGACCAGATCGTCGAACTCGCCCGGTGCGCTGAGGAGTGCGGGTTCGCGTCGGTAGCCCTGCCGGACTCGCTGTTCTACTCCGAGACCGTGTCCGCGGACTATCCGTACACGTCTGACGGATCACGCATGTGGACGTCCGAGACACCGTGGCCTGATCCGTTCGTCGCGGCGGGCGCCATCGGTGCGGCCACCTCGACGATCCGGTTCTACCCGCAGGTCCTCAAACTCGGATCCCGCAACCCGTTGCTGCTCGCGCGGCAGATCCTCACGGTTGCGGCGATGACACAGAACCGCTTCGGGCTCGGCGTGGGCATCGGCTGGTCGCCTGAGGAGTTCCGCTGGTGCGGCGTCCCGTTCGAGCATCGGGGCAGGCGCGTCGACGAGATGATCGACGTCATCGGTCTGGTGCTGGGCGGCGGGATGGTCGAGTACCACGGCGAGTTCTTCGACTTCGACCGGCTGCAGATGAGCCCGGCGCCGACGGAGCGGGTGCCGATCTATGTCGGCGGCCACACCGAGGTCGCGCTGAAGCGCGCTGCTCGCATCGGCGACGGCTGGACCTCGGCGATGATGAAGCTCGAAGACCTGGCCGAGACCAAGAAGCGACTGAACGAGCTGCTGGCCGAACGCGGTCGCGAGGACGACCCGTTCGAAATTCAGGCTGTCTGCATCGACAGGTTCGGCCTGGACGGCTATCGGGAGCAGGCCGACGCCGGGGTCACCGACGCGATCACCGTGCCGTGGCTGTTCTACGGGGTCGGCTTCGACGGCGCGCTGGACGCGAAGAAGGACGGCATCAAGCGGTTCGCCGACGAGATCATCAACCGATTCTGAGTGAGGCAGGGCATGACTGATTCCTCCGTCGACTGGAAGGCACCGTCCAGGGCCGCACACCCGGCGCGCGACGCGGCCTTGCGGTCATACGACGCCGTGTGCCGCAAGGCCAAGGACGAATGGCTGGCTCTGTTCACCGACGACGGCTGGATCGAAGACCCGGTCGGCGTCTCGATGTTCGACAAGTCCGGCAAAGGACACCATGGGCCCGACGGTCGATCGGCGTTCTGGGACCTGACGATCGCGAACGTCGAACGATTCGTCTTCGAGATCACCGACTCGTTCGCAGCCGGCAACGAGTGCGCCAACACCGGGGTCATCCACACCTTGCTGCCGAACGGGTATCAGGTCGATACCGAGGGCGTGTTCGTCTACCGCGTCGACGACGAGGGCAAGTTGGTGTCGCTCAGAGCGTTCTGGGAGTTCGACCGGGCGATGGCGACGGCGCATGAGGTGACGTCCGCCACGACCTGAGGCGATCGTGGGCCCAGAGTCCCCGATCGTCCAGACGTTCGCCTCTGATCTGCGTCCTCGCCCGTGGGTTGGCTGGAAGTCGACCCACGGAGGTGTGCCGATGTCCGACGGCCCGTTGCTCATTGCCCGTGGAGTGGAGAAGGTCTATCGAGCAGGATCGATCGAAGTCACGGCCCTGCACAAACTCGACTTGTCGGTCGATGCGGGCGAGTTGGTCGGCGTCATGGGCCCGTCCGGCTCCGGCAAGACGACGCTGCTGAACTGCCTTTCCGGGCTCGACGACATCGACGCCGGCACGGTCGAGGTCGGCGGACGTGACCTGTTCTCGATGTCTGACAACGACCGCACGGTGCACCGAGCGCACGCGATGGGGTTCGTCTTCCAGGCGTTCAACCTGATCCCGGTGTTCACGGCCGTCGAGAATGTCGAGCTGCCGTTGCTGCTCGGCGGCGTTGCGGCGAAACCCGCGCGCGAACGAGCCAGGGCGATGCTCGAGCGGGTCGGCCTCGTCCAGCGCGTCGACCATCGGCCGTCGGAGATGTCGGGCGGGGAGCAGCAGCGCGTCACCATCGCCCGTGCTCTGGTGTCCAGCCCGGCGATCGTCTGGGCCGATGAGCCGACCGGGAACCTGGACTCGAGCATGGCGGCGTCGGTCATGGACCTGCTGTGCGAACTCAACCGGGACGAGCGGCAGACGATCGTCCTGGTGACCCACGATCCGACCATCGGTGAGCGGCTACCGAGAGTCGTGCACATGCGTGACGGTGAGCTGGTCGACGACAGGCGTCGCACGCCGATCGGGAAACTCCCAGCCGCGAGCTAGCGCATGTACCCCAACCTGCTGCTCCCGCTGACGATCACGGCCGGCGTGATGATCGCCGGGGTTCTCGTGGTCGTGGTCTGGCAGCCGGTCTCCCGACGGCTGGCTCTGCGCCAACTGGCGCGCCGTCGAAGCGAGGCGGCTCTGGCCATCATCGGTGCGACGCTCGGCACCGCGATGATCACCGGTGCGCTCGTCGTCGGCGACACCCTGAACTTCTCCGTTCGCCAGGACGCCTATCGCACGCTCGGTCCCATCGACGAGCGAGTCCTCTCGCAGAACCCAGCGGGCGGTGACGTCGTCGCTGCGCGGCTCGGACCGCTCGCCGCGAGCCCCTACGTCGACGGCGTGCTCAGTGCGCGTATTGCCCAGGCCGCCGCGGTCGTGAGCCAGCCGGGCGGCTCGACCGCCGAACCACGCGTGCTTGCCTGGGATCTCGACTTCGCGGCAGCGAGTCGGTTCGGTGCGGCAGGCGGGAGTTCCGGGCTGCAGGGCCCGGCGCCCGGGGCCGGCCAAGTCGTGCTGAACCAGCCCTTGGCGGACTCGTTGCACGTCGGCAAGGGTGACCGTGTCTCGATCTACCTGTTCGGCAAGCCGTACCCGCTGAGCGTGGCCCGCATCGTCCCGGAGCGCGGTGTGGCCGGCGCGGGCCTGGGTGCCGTGGTCAACCGAAACGCCTTCCTGCCGCCGGGCTTGCTCACCGCGGCAGCTTCGGCGACCAGCTCCGCCCCGGAGGCCGTCACGTTCGTGTCCAACCGCGGCGGCGTCGAGCGCGGCGCTGGAGTCACCGACGCCGTGATCGGCGAGATTCGCGCGGCGCTCGGTACCGCCGGGTCGGCGACGCTCGTCGACACACCGAAGCGCGACGTCCTCGACGCGGCGAAGCGGACGGGCGACACTCTGGGCGCGTTGTTCCTCATGATCGGCAGCTTCAGCATCATCGCCGGAGCCCTGCTGCTGGTGAACATCTTCGTCATGCTCGCTGAGGAGCGCAAAGCCCAGCTGGGCATGCTCCGCGCCATAGGGATGCGCAGATCACGGCTGGTCGGATCATTCACGCTCGAAGGTGCCACGTACGCGCTGGCGTCCGTACTGCCCGGCCTGCTCGTCGGTCTCGGCGTCGGGTGGGCGGTCGCGAAGGTGGCGGCGCAGATCTTCCGGTCGTTCTCGGCAAGCGGCGACGGCTTGACGATCAGTTTCGCCGTCACGCCGACGAGCCTGATCAACGCGGCCGCCCTCGGCCTGGTGATCGCGTTGGCGACGATCGCGGCGACGAGCATCCGGATCAGCAGGTTCAACGTGATCGCGGCCATCCGGGATCTTCCGCAGTCCGCGACCGCGCGGGCCCGTCGCCTCACCCTGGTCCTCTCCACGGTACTGGCGGTCCTGGTGAGCGTTGCCGCCGTGCCGGCGGTGGCGGCCAGTCAGGCGGAGGCGAGCTACGTGCTGCCGTCGGCGGCGGCGTTCCTGTTCCTGCCCGCGCTGCGCCGCTTCATCGGTGCTCGTCGCGCGATCACGATCGTCGCGGCGCTCATCCTGGTGTGGTGCCTGACGGCGCCCGTGTTCCGGCCGCACCTGTTCGACAGCGCGTCGATGGCGGTGTACGTGATCGAGGGCAGCCTCGTGGCCTTCTCGGCGGTGGCGCTCGTCAGTCAGAATCAGAACGTCGTGCTCGCGCCGATCCGGTGGTTGTTCGAGCGCCCGTCCGAGTCGGGTGTGTCGGTACGGCTGGCCGTCGCGTATCCGTTGGCGAAGCGATTTCGCACCGGCGCGACCCTCGTGATGTACACGCTCATCACGCTCGTGCTGGTGTTGCTCGTCGAGATCTCAGGCGTCATCAACGCCAGCATCGACCAGAACGTCGTGGATGCGACGGCCGGCTACTCGACTCGAGTCGATCTGAATCCGTCGTCGGCAAGCGAGACGATCGCGGACATGCGCAGCCTGAAGTTCGCACGCGACATCAAGAGCGTCACGCCGCTGGTGGCGGTGCCGGCGCTGGCCACCGATCCGGGCCACCGGTCGAGCACTCCGACGCGCGTGCTCGCGGTCGGGGTGCCCGACGACACGATGACGGCGATGCGGTTCACTTCCCGTTTGCCGAGCGTGACGTCCGACAGTGCGGTGTGGCAGCTGGTTGCCCACGACCCGCGCTATGTGGTGATGGACGCGTTCTTCGGCTCGACGGGTGGCCCGAACGGTGTCTACTACAGGCCGGGCGACCAGTTCACGATCACCGACCCACGCACGGGCGTGTGGCAGACCAGGATCATCGCCGGCATATTGACGAACGCGCTCATCTTCTATCCGGTGAACGGAGACGCGGGCAGCGTCTACCCGATCGTCGGAAGCACGCGGTCGGTCCAGAGCCTGTTCGGCACCGAGGCCCCCGAGACCGCTGCCCTGCTGCGCACGCGCGACGGCGTCGACCCGGCGGATCTCGCCGGCCGGCTGCAGGCGCAGTACCTGTCCGCGAGCGTCGTCGCGACGCCCGTAGCGGCGTCGGTGCGGCGGATGTTCGCGGCGAACATCGCGTTCTTCCGGCTCATGCAGGGTTTCCTTGGCCTGGGCCTGTTCGTCGGCATCACCGGTCTCGGCGTCGTGATGGTGCGCGCGGTCCGGGAGCGGCGCCGGACCATCGGGGTGCTGCGCGCGCTCGGCTTCAGGGCCCGCACGGTCGAGCGATCGTTCCTGCTCGAAAGCGGTCTGATCGCGCTCGAAGGCGTGCTGCTCGGCAGCGTGCTCGGCGTGCTGACGACCTGGCTCATGTACCAGAAGAGCGCCATGTTCGAGAACGTCCGCGGCGCTTTCCCGATCGAATGGTCGACGATCGGTGCGCTGGCGGCAGCGACCATGGTGGCGTCACTTGCGGCCACCCTGGCGCCGGCGCGCAGCGCGTCGCGGATCCGACCGGCGATCGCCGTACGGGTTGCCGATTGAACGCCTGGCACTGTCTGACAGACGGCTAGTGCGCGACTGGGCACCCGTACTTGACGGGTAGTTCCTTTATCCCGTTCAACCATCCGGACCGCAGCCGCTTGGGGTCGCCCAACGCGGAGATGTCTGGCAGGTGGTCGGCGATGGCGTTGAAGATCAGGTTCATCTCGAGCCGGGCGAGGTTGGCGCCGATGCAGTAGTGCGCCCCCGTGCCACCGAAACCCAGGTGCGGGTTCGGGTCACGCATGATGTTGAACGTGTACGGGTCGTCGAACACGTCCTCGTCGAAGTTCGCTGCCGCGTAGTACAGCCCGACGCGGTCGCCCGCCTTGATGGGCTGCCCGCCTATGACGACGTCTTCCTTCGCCGTGCGCTGGAACGCGACCACTGGCGTCGACCATCGGACGATCTCGTCAGCGGCGGTCTCGGGACGTTCACGCTTGTAGAGCTCCCACTGGTCCGGGTTCTCCATGAAGGCGATCATGCCGTGGCTGATGGCGTTGCGGGTCGTCTCGTTTCCGGCGACCGAGAGCAGGATGGTGAAGAAGCCGAACTCGTCGGAGGTCAGCTCGTTGCCGTCGATGTCGGCTGTGACGAGCTTGGTGACGATGTCGTTGGCGGGGACGGCCTTGCGCTCCTCCGCGACGTTCATGAAGTAGCTGAGCATCTCGAACGACGCGGTCTCTCCGTCGGCCGGGTCGAAGTCGGGGTCGTCGTAGCTGACCATCCGATTCGACCACTCGAAGATCTTGCCGCGGTCCTCCTGCGGCACGCCGAGCAGTTCGGCGATCGCCTGAAGCGGAAGCTCACACGCGACGTCTCGCACGAAGTCGCCTTCGCCGTTGGCGAGCGCGCTCTGCACGATCTTCTGGGCGCGCTCGTTCAGGGCGTCACGCAGGCTTGCCACGGCGCGGGGGGTGAAGCCACGCGAGATGATCGCCCGCATCCGGGTGTGCTGCGGGGCGTCCATGTTCAGCAGGATGACGCGCTGCATCTCGATGGCGTCGCGGGTCATGTCCTGCTTGAAGCGGATGATGGCCGTGTTCTCGTACGTGGAGAAGATGGCGTCCCTGCGGGAGACCTCCTTGACGTCCGCGTGCCGGGTGAGTACCCAGTGGCCATCGTCGTCGAAGCCGTCCCGGTGGCGCGGCTGGGACTGCCACCAGACGGGTGACGTGCGCCGAATCTCGGCCCACTGCTCGCGTGGCAGGCCCTGCGCGTACATGTCGGGGTCGTTGACGTCGAAGCCCTCGGGAAGCTGCGGTTGTGCCACTCCTGGCCTCCTCAGAGATCTGTAACACGTTCTAGAAGCATTCAAGCACACCCCTGTCAGCAAAGTGAAGAGTGAAGCCCGACCGGTTGCAGACCAATAGGAACGTGTTCTACTTTGGTGCACAGGCATGGGATGACAGCGAGGGGACGTGTAGTGGGTAACCCGGTAATCGTCGAGGCGGCACGGACAGCGATCGGCAAGCGAGGCGGTTGGCTGGCGGGACTGCACGCGGCCGAACTGCTCGGTGCAGCGCAGCGCGGGCTGGTCGAGCGGGCCGGAGTCGACCCCGCACTGGTCGAGCAGGTCATCGGCGGGTGCGTCACCCAAGCCGGCGAGCAGTCGAACAACGTCGCCCGTACGGCCTGGCTGAACAGCGGCCTGCCGTGGGAGACAGGGTGCACGACGATCGACTGTCAGTGTGGCTCGGCGCAGCAGTCGACCCATCTGATCGCCGGCCTCATCGCGACAGGAACGATCGACGTGGGGATCGCCTGTGGTGTCGAGGCGATGACGCGCACCCCGCTGGGGGCCAACCGGGGCGAGACGGGCTCCTTCCGTCCGGATTCGTGGGACATCGACCTGCCCAATCAGTTCGTTGCCGCTGAACGGATCGCCGATCGGCGCGGCTTCACCCGTGAGGACCTGGATGCGTTCGGCCTTGCCTCGCAGCAGAAGGCGATCCGAGCCTGGGACGAGGGCCGATTCGCCCGCGAGGTCATCCCCGTGACCGCACCGGTGTTGGACGCCGACGGCAAGCCCACCGGGGAGACGCGCACGGTCGATCGCGATCAGGGTATGCGCGAGACCTCGGCCGAGGGTTTGGCAGCGCTCAAGCCTGTTTTCGAGGGTGCGCGGCATTCGGCCGGCACGTCCTCGCAGATATCCGACGGCGCAGCCGCTGTGATGCTCATGGACGAGGCCAAGGCTCGGGCACTGGGCCTGCGGCCGCGTGCCCGGATCGTGACCCAGTGCCTGGTCGGAGGTGAGCCGTACTACCACCTCGACGGACCGGTGCAGGCGACCACGCGCCTGCTGGAGCGCAGCGGCATGAAGATCGGCGACCTGGACCTGTTCGAGGTGAACGAGGCGTTCGCAGCGGTGCCGATGTCATGGATGCAAGTGCACGGCCCGGATCCGGACAAGGTGAACGTCAACGGCGGTGCCATCGCGATCGGGCATCCGGTCGGCAGCACCGGTGCTCGCCTGATTACCACGGCACTGCACGAACTGGAGCGGCGCGACGGCACGACCGCCCTCATCGCGATGTGCTGCGGTGGTGCCCTCTCGACAGGCACGATCATCGAAAGGATCTGACATGGGCAACGATTCTGGTGGGCTCACCGACGTCGTCAACGCACCGGCTGACAAGATCATCGAGGCGCTGACCGACTTCGACTCGTTCACCGAATGGCAGGGCAGTGTCCTCGAATGCGAGGTGCTCGAACGTGACGAAGCGGGCCGCGGCTCGCTCATCCGCATGAAGGTCGACGCGAAGATCCGCAAGATGGACTACATCGTTCGGTACTCCTACGACCTGCCCAACGGTCTGGGTTGGGACCAGGTCAGCGGAGACCTCAAGGAGAACACCGGGCGCTACACGTTCACGCCACGCGAGGACAGCGGCACGGACGTGACGGTCGACATCGTGGCCGAGGTCGGGTTCTTCGTGCCTGGACCGATGAAGAACCTCATCCGCGAGCAGTCGCTCAAGAACTCGATGCGAGAGCTGAAGAAGCGCGTCGAGAGTTAGGCCCCGTACACGGGCGCCGGCGAGGGTGCTTTGGCGAGCAGGTCCGAGATCACCGGACCCAGCTCGGACGGACTCCAGCGGGCGCCCTTGTCGACCTCAGGCCCGTGCTGCCAGCCATCGGCCACGGACACCTTCCCGCCCTCGACCTCGAACACCCGGCCGGTGACGGGCGCGGACTCGGCGCTGCCCAACCACACGACGAGCGGCGACACGTTCTCGGGCGCCATGGCGTCGAAGCCACTGGTGGGGGCCGCCATCGTCGCGGCGAAAGCCTGCTCGGTCATGCGAGTTCGTGCGGCGGGAGCGATCGCATTGACGGTGATGCCGTAGCGACCCATCTCGGCCGCGGCGACGATCGTCAACGCGGCGATGCCGGCCTTGGCGGCGGCGTAGTTGCCCTGTCCGACGCTGCCCATCAGGCCGGCGCCCGAGCTGGTGTTGATCACGCGCGCGTCGGGCTGGCGGCCCGCCTTCGACTCCGCGCGCCAGTAGGCGGCGGCGTGCCGCAGTGGCGCGAAGTGGCCTTTCAGATGCACGCGGATGACCGCGTCCCACTCCAGTTCGGACAGGTTGGCGAGCATCCGGTCACGCAGGAACCCGGCGTTGTTCACCAGCACGTCGAGCCGGCCGAACTGTTCGATCGCAGTGGCGATCAGATGTTCGGCCCCCGCCCAGTCGGCCACGTCGTCGGTGTTGGCGACGGCACGGCCGCCTGCCGCGACGATCTCTGCGACGACCTGCCGCGCCGGGCTGGACTCCGGGGCGCTCCCGTCCAGTGCGACGCCCACGTCGTTGACGACCACCGCAGCGCCTTCCGCCGCGAACGCGAGCGCGTGGGCGCGTCCGATGCCACGTCCGGCTCCGGTGATGACGACGACCCTGCCGTCGCACAGCTTGCTCACTTGTTTGCCTCCACGGTTGCCGCGGTCAGGAATGCGGGTCGCTCGCCGCCGCCGTGAACGGCGAGGGTGGCTCCGCTGACATAGGACGCCAGGGATGATGCGAGAAAGGCGACGCATGCGCCCACCTCATGCGGTTCGGCGAGGCGACCCAGCGGCACGGTTCGCCCGACGGCGGCGATCCCGTCGTCGTCGCCGTAGTGCAGGTGCGCCTGCTCGGTACGCACCATGCCCACGACGAGCGAGTTGACCCGCACCTTGGGCGCCCACTCGACCGCCAGCGAGGCGCTGAGGTTGTCGAGGCCGGCTTTGGCGGCCCCGTACGCCGCTGTGCCGGGCGAAGCGCGGTGGCCGCTGACGCTGCTGATCATGACGATCGCCCCGCCGGATTCCTGCGCCTGCATCAGCGGGTTCACGGCCTGCGCCACCAGAAGCGGTGCGAGCAGGTTGAGTTCGACGATCTTGGCGTGAAATCGCGGGCTGGCATCCGCGGCGAGGGCGTAGGGGCTGCCTCCGGCGTTGTTCACGAGGACGTCCAGCCGCCCGTACCGGTCCTTGATCGTGGCCACCAGGCGCGCCACCTGTTCGTGGTCGCGGACGTCGCAGGCGAGGAAGTCGGCCGCTCGGGTCTCGCCCTGAGGAGTTGATTCGGGCTCGGTGCGGGCACACGTGATCACGGTGGCGCCGAAGCCGAGCAGAGCGCGGGTGATGCCGAGGCCCACCCCACGTACTCCCCCGGTCACCAGCACGACCGCGCCTTGCAGGCCCAGGTCCATCAGCACCTCCTGCGTGTTACCCTACCAAGCACTTGCTTGCTCAGGAAGGTGCCCATGGGTATCACCACCACGTCAGCAGGCGGCGGTGTCACCGTCGTGACGATCGGCTTTCCTCCGGTGAACGCCATCCCGGTGCGGGGCTGGTTCGACCTCGGGGACGCACTCCTCGCAGCGGGTCGCGACATGCAGACCCACGTGGTCGTGCTGCGTGCCGAGGGCCGCGGCTTCTGCGCGGGCGTCGACATCAAGGAGATGCAGCGGACCGAGGGCTACGACGCTCTGATCGGCGCCAACCGGGGGTGCTACGCGGCCTTCGCGGGCGTGTACGACTGCGCCGTTCCCGTTGTGGTGGCGGTGCAGGGGTTCTGCCTGGGTGGCGGCATCGGCCTGGTCGGCAACGCCGACGTGATCGTCGCCGCCGATGACGCGACGTTCGGACTGCCGGAGGTCGACCGAGGCGCACTCGGCGCGGCGACACATCTGAGCCGTCTGGTGCCACAACACCTCATGCGCACGCTGTACTACACCGCGGGCACCGTCGATGCGCAGACGCTGCACCACCACGGCTCGGTGTACGAGGTCGTTGCGCGCGATGATCTGGACGCCGCCGCGCTGGACGTGGCCGCGCAGATCGCCGCCAAGGACACCCGCATCATCCGGTGCGCCAAGGAAGCGATCAACGGCATCGACGTCCAGAACGTCCACCGCAGCTATCGCTACGAGCAGGGGTTCACCTTCGAGCTCAACCTGGCCGGTGTGTCTGACGAACATCGCGAGGCGTTCGTCGAGAGCAAGGGTCGGTGATCCTTGCTCGACAAACGGATGACCGCTGACCAGGCGGTCGAACAACTGCACGACGGCATGACGGTCGGCATCGGTGGCTGGGGCTCGCGACGCAAGCCGATGGCTCTCGTCCGGGCCATCCTTCGCTCGGACGTCCGGGACCTGACGGTGGTCTCATTCGGCGGCCCTGACGTCGGGCTGCTGTGCGCGGCGGGCAGGGTGCGCGAGCTGGTGTTCGGGTTCGTGTCGCTGGACTCGATTCCCTACGACCCATGGTTCTCGCGTGCGCGTCAGGCCGGTGACATCGCCGTCCGTGAGATGGACGAAGGGATGGTCGTCGTCGGCCTTCGAGCCGCCGCCCAGCGCCTTCCGTTCCTGCCGATCCGCGCCGGACTCGGGTCCGACGTGCTGACCTACGACCCGACGTTGAGAACGGTGCGTTCGCCGTACGACGACGGTGAGGAGCTCGTTGCCATGCCCGCGCTACGGCTCGATGTCGCGCTCGTTCACCTGAACCGCGCCGACAGCCACGGAAACGCGAGCTACCTCGGCCCGGACCCGTACTTCGACGACCTGTTCTGCATGGCGGCCGATCGTCGCTTCGTCTCGTGTGAGCAGGTGGTGCCGACCGAGCAGCTGACGGCCGGCGTTGCGCCCCAGGCGCTGCTGCTCAATCGGATGATGGTCGACGGGGTGATCGAATCGCCGAACGGAGCGCATTTCACGTCGTGCGTTCCGGACTACGGGCGCGACGAGGCGTTCCAGCGCGAGTACGCCGCGGCCGCGACGGATCTCGAAGCCTGGCCGGCGTTCGCCGGCCGGTACCTGTCCGGGACCGAGGCCGACTACCAGGCGGCCGTGACTGCGGGCGGTTCGGCATGAGTTCGACCACGGAGCCCACCCGCGCGGACGTATGTGCCGTCGCCTGTGCCGACCTGTTCGCCGGCGCCGGCGAGATTCTGGCGAGCCCGATGGGCACGATGCCGGCGATCGGCGCGCGGCTCGCGCGGCTGACCTTCGCACCGGATCTGCTGCTGTCCGACGGCGAGGCCTATCTTCTGGCCGACGTTGCGCCGCTGGGCGCCGCGTCGCCGGTCGAGGGCTGGCTGCCGTATCGCAGGGTCTTCGACGTCGTGGCCTGGGGTCGCCGGCACGTGGTGATGGGCGCGAACCAGATCGACCGATTCGGCAACCAGAACATCTCCTGCATCGGCGATCACGCGATACCTTCCCGCCAGATGTTCGGCTCGCGTGGCGCGCCGGGCAACACCGTGAATCACCGGACGAGCTACTGGGTGCCGCGGCATTCGCCTCGAGTGTTCGTCGAGCGCGTCGACGTGGTCTCGGGGGTCGGCTACGACCACGCCACCGGGTCGGCCGGGCGGTTCCATGACGTCCATCGAGTGGTCACCAACCTCGCCGTCCTCGACTTCGCGACCGCGGATCGCAGCATGCGGCTGGTGTCGGTCCACCCTGGTGTCGGGGTCGACGACGTGCAGCAGGCGACCTCGTTCCCCCTCGCCGTCGACGGTGTGACCGTCACCCGCACGCCCACCGGCGACGAGCTGCGCCTGCTGAACGTGCTCGACCCGAAGGGCCTGCGGAACAAGGAAGTCACCCGATGACGGCGCTGCGGACCTCGTTGACCGAGCTGGTCGGTGTCGAGCACCCGATCGTGCAGACCGGGATGGGCTGGGTCGCCGGCTCACGACTCGTCGCGGCAACCGCCGAGGCAGGCGCATTGGGCATCCTCGCATCGGCGACGATGACCTACGACGAACTCGTCGCCGCGATCGCAGAGACGAAGGCTCGCACCAGCAAGCCGTTCGGGGTGAACCTCCGCGCGGATGCGGCAGATGCGTCCAGGCGCGTCGACCTGCTCATCTCCGAGGGCGTCCGAGTCGCGTCTTTCGCGCTCGCGCCGAAGCAGGAGTTCATCCAACGGCTCAAGGCCGCAGGCGTCGTCGTCGTCCCGTCGATCGGTGCCGCCAAGCACGCCCGCAAGGTGGCTGACTGGGGTGCCGACGCGGTGATCGTTCAGGGCGGCGAGGGCGGTGGCCACACCGGCGGCGTTGCGACGACACTGCTGCTGCCGTCCGTCCTGGACGCCGTCGAGATCCCGGTCATCGCGGCAGGCGGATTCTTCGACGGCCGCGGCCTGGCGGCGGCACTCGCGTACGGCGCCGCGGGCATCGCGATGGGCACCCGCTTCCTGCTCACCCGAGAGAGCACCGTTCCGGACTCGGTGAAGCAGGCGTACCTCGATCGTGGTCTCGACGGCACGGTGGTGACGACTCGGGTGGACGGCATGCCGCACCGGGTGCTACGGACCGACTTGGTGGAGCACCTGGAGCACTCCACGCGGATCACCGGCTTGTGGCTTGCGGCGCGCAACGCCCAGAGGTTCAAGAAGCTCACGGGCCTGTCCTGGAAGGACATGATCGCCGAGGGGCTGGCCACGAAACACGGCAAGGAGCAGACGTGGGCGCAGCTGATCATGGCTGCGAACACGCCGATGCTGCTGCGGGCCGGCCTGGTCGAGGGGCGCTCGGACGCGGGCGTGCTGGCCAGCGGCCAGGTGGTCGGCATGCTCGACGACCTGCCCAGCTGCGACGAACTGATCACCGGCATCGTCGATGACGCCGTGAAGATCATCGGACGGCTGTCGGCGCTGATCGCCTGAGCGGCGGCGAGCGCCAACCGGGGCCGGTAGCTGTCCCGGTGGCCCCCAGGTGCGGCGAGCCCCGAGATCGATGAGCCCCGAGATCGATCACCTCTTCCCCGTACCTGACCGCCTTCGCGCTCCGAAACCGGTCACCAGCGGGGAAGACGTGATCGGCAGCGACCACTAGCGGGGAAGACGTGATCGGCAGCGACCACTAGCGGGGAAAACGTGATCGGCAGCGGCCCGCAAGTGGTCAGCTAGAGCCGCTCGATGATGGTGACGTTGGCCTGGCCGCCGCCCTCGCACATCGTCTGCAGGCCGAACCGGCCGCCGGTGCGCTCGAGCTCGTTGAGCAGCGTCGCCATCAGCTTCGTGCCCGAAGCGCCGATCGGGTGACCGAGCGCGATCGCGCCGCCGTTGACGTTCACCTTGGACAGGTCGGCGTCCAACTCCTTGGCCCATGCGAGTACCACGGATGCGAAGGCCTCGTTGATCTCGACCAGGTCGATGTCGTCGAGCGTCATCCCGGCCCGCTCGAGGGCGTACCTCGTCGCACGAATGGGCGCCGTCAGCATGTAGACAGGGTCGTCGCCGCGAACCGAGATGTGGTGGATACGTGCCCGGGGTGTCAGGCCGAAGCGGGCGATGGCGGCCTCCGACGCCACCAGCGTCGCGCTTGCGGCGTCCGATATCTGCGACGCCACCGCGGCCGTGACCCGCCCGCCTTCACGCAGGGTCGCGAGGCCGGCCATCTTGTCGAGCGTCGTGTCGGGCCGCGGTCCCTCGTCCACGGCGAACGCACCCACCGGCACGATCTCGTTGTCGAATCGACCAGCGGCGATCGCCGCCAGCGCGCGCTGGTGACTGCCGAGCGCGAACTCCTCCATCTGTGCCCGGGAGACGTCCCAACGCTCGGCGATCATGTCGGCCGCGAGGAACTGCGACACCTCCTTGTCGCCGTAGCGCTGTGCCCATCCGAGCGATCCCTGGAACGGCGTGGCGAACCCGAACTGTTCGCCGACGACCATCGCCGACGCGATCGGAATCTGGCTCATGTTCTGCACACCGCCGGCCACGATCAGATCGGCCGTGCCGCTCATGACGGCCTGGGCGGCGAAGTGGACGGACTGCTGACTCGAACCG
>Ga0209014_10000098_pt1 | contig 45526 bp, 45 predicted proteins | sample BarGraNGADG00212_FD_184491 | JGI IMG/M metagenome (GOLD analysis project Ga0209014, IMG submission 184491) | Arctic peat soil microbial communities from Barrow, Alaska - Barrow Graham LP Ref core NGADG0002-212 (SPAdes) (version 2) | ecosystem: Environmental > Terrestrial > Soil > Wetlands >...
CGCAGCCGCGCAGCGACAGCTCCTCGAAGAGGTTGTCTTCTTCGTCGATCGACTCGACCACTTCCGCGATCGCTCCCACCGGCGCTGAACATCCCGCCTCCAGTTCGGCGAGCAGGGTGCGCTCCGCGGTGACTGCGGCGGCTGCCAGATTTGTATGGATCGCTGTCCCACCGGCGCAATCGTAGCCCCCTACATGGTGGATGCCCGGCGCTGCATCTCCTACCTCACCATCGAACATCGGGGCGCGATCCCGATCGACCTTCGTCCGCTCATGGGGGACAGAATCTTCGGCTGCGACGTCTGTCAGGAGGTGTGCCCCCACAATCGCGTGCCCAGGGAGGTAGAGGAGCCGGCCTTTGCCCCCGGAAATGGGGTGGGAATCCGGCCCGCGCTGCTCCCGCTCATGTCGCTGGATGGCCCCGGGTTCAAGGCGCTGTTCCGCGACAGTCCGGTTTCGCGGGCCAAGCGGAGGGGGCTGCTGCGCAACGTGGCGGTGGCGCTGGGCAATTCCAGCGATGCTGTGGCCATGCCGGCTCTGATGGCGGCGTTGGAGGATCCCGAGCCGCTGGTGCGCTCCCACTCCTCCTGGGCGCTGGGCAGGATCGGAGGAACCCCGGCTCGAGCCGCGCTGGAGCGAGCGCTGGCAATTGAGCCGGAGGATGAGGTTCGAGTAGAGATGCGGTCCGCGTTGGGCAAGGAGGCCCCTACCCGTTGAAACTGGCCAGACGCGGCGAACTAGAATCCTACGGGATGATCGCCATCGCCGCCACCATGTGGGGCGGGCTGGGCGTGATCGCCAAGTGGCTCTACGCCGACGGCGTGGACCCGTGGGCGCTGATATTCCTGCGCACCTCACTCGGGGCGCTGGCTTTCGGAGTCGTTGTGATGGCGGCGGATAGGGCGTGGCTGAGGGTGCGTAGGGAGGACCTGCCCTTTCTGGCGCTGTACGGATTGATCAGTACGTCGGCTTTCTACGCCCTCTACTTCTTCACCATCAGCCTCACCAGCGTGGCGGCGGCTGCCGTTCTGCTCTACACGGCCCCGGCCATGGCGGCGATAATGGCGCGATTCGCCTTTGGGGAGGCGATCACCAGGGCGAAGGTTGTGGCGCTTGTTTTCTCCTTCGGGGGCTGCATCCTGGTGGCCGGTCTCCAGTCGGGGAACCCTGTCGTGAGCCCTCTTGGGATAGCCACGGGTCTCGGCTCGGCGATCACCTACGCCAGCTTCGGCATCATGGGCAAGCAGGCCCGGCAGCGCTATAACCCGTGGACCATCAACTTCTACAGCATGGCCTTCGCGACCCTCTTCCTGGTTCCGGTGCTCTGGTTCCCGGGGGCATCCCTCGGCCCCTACTCCGGCAGGGTCTGGCTGCTGCTGGCGCTGTTGACCGTCGGGCCCACCCTGCTCTCACGTGCCCTGTACGTCTCCGCCGTCAAGCATGTGGAGGCGAGTCGAGCGGCCATCGTGGCAACGGTGGAACCGGTGGCGGCCGCCGCCTTCGCCCTCGTCCTGCTGGGGGAGATGCTCTCCACTAGCCAGTTGGTCGGCGGCTTCCTCGTTCTGGCCGGGTCTGTGATGGCGCAGCAGCCGGGCCGCAACGGCCGGTAATCCGGCGGCGGTGGACGCTGCCCACTCGTCTAGTGAAAACCGCCATTCTCGGATCAGCGGTTGGTTAGCTCAGCCCGTCATGGCCTGGGCTGTTTCGCGCTTTCCCGCGGTGAGCCGTGTACCGTGCCTGGTGGACAACCCTCACCTTCGACGCTAGAATCCCCCGGGGTCGAGGCAGTAGGGCGTGAGCGCTCCTCCTGCTCGGGCACCCCGCACAACCATTCCCTGATTTCGACGGACGGGAGAGATTCTCGGTGGAGGCATGACTCCACTGAAGATATGCTGATGGGTATTGAAGGGGACACCAGGGCCCAGGATGCGCGTGTCCGGCGTCGGTCGTGGCATCTCGGTCGTGCTGGCCTGCTGAAGTGTATATTTGGGCTCGTGGTGCTCTTCTTCTGGGCCGCGTTGATCCAGAGCCGGTGGGCGGAGCTGTCGGCGATGGAGTGGAGCGTCGACTGGCGCCGGGCGCTGATAGCTCTCGCCGTTTTCTGCCTTTACTTTCTGGGCCAGGGGGTTGGGTGGGCCGCTCTTGCCCGCGCAATCTCCAACGGGTTTCCTTTCGGACGTGGGCTGGGTGTCTGGCTCATCTCGATGCCCGCGCGCTACGTGCCCGGCAACGTGTGGCACATCGTGGCAAGGATCGATCTGGCCCGGCGATCGAAGGTCCCTCCGGAGGCCGTACTAGTTTCGAGCGCGTTGGCGGACATGCTGTTGGTCCTATCCGCGGCCTGCCTTGGGTCGCTCTGGCTCCCTTTCTGGGCCGGCTCGTCATGGGTTTCAGTGAGCATCGTCTTCTGCCTTCTCTGCCTGGCCGGGGTGCAGCCACCGGTTCTGAGCTTCTTCTTGCGATTGGCGTCGAAGCTACTTCACCGGCCTATGCCCCTTTTCAACCTCGGCTACAGGCCGCTGGCGGCTCTCTTTATGTGGTACATAGTGGTGAACGTCCTCTCCGGGGCGGCGTTCGTACTCTTGGTGGAGTCCACCGGCCAGCCTGTGGGCGATCTGTGGCCGGTCTTGGCCTCAGCCTACTGCCTGGCTTTCGCGATAGGCTACGTCAGTTTCCTGACTCCAAGTGGCATTGGCGTAAGGGAGGCGGCTCTCACCGCCATGATGGGTCTTTACATGCCGCTCTCGACGGCAGTCGTTCTTAGCTTGCTCGCCAGGCTGTTCTCCGTTGGTGGGGAGGCGTTGGCGGTCATCATTTTGGGGATTCCCCTCGCCGGCAGGCGAAGCCAATCCAAGGACTCTGGGATATGAGATCCAGACTTGGCGAAGCCATCGTCCTGTTCATGGGGACCCTGTATGCCGGTCTGTTTTCGTTCATTTCCTTTCGCAGGCACGATGTCTTTCAGACCTGGGCCATGGATCTGGGAAACATGGATCAGGCGGTATGGAACACCCTTCACGGTTCCATTCTCGGTTTCACCAACCAGCCCGGGGTCACCACCAGGCTGGGCATCCATTTCGAGCCGACCCTAATACTGATATCGCCCATCTATCTGCTGTGGAGCGATCCAAAGGCATTGCTGCTTCTCCAGAGCGTCCTACTGGCATCCGGGGCGCTTCCGGTCTATTGGTTGGCCAAGCGAGAGCTGAAGAATGAACTGGCCGCCCTTGTTATTGCCGCCGCCTATCTCCTTTTCCCATCTCTCGAGGCCGTAAACCTGGCTGAGTTCCATACCGTTGCCCTATCCGCTCCCCTGCTGCTCTGGGCCATCCACTTCGCATCTCGGGATCGATGGCTGGCCTTCAGCGTTGCGAGCCTGTTGGCGGCTGGCACCAAGGAAGAGGTCGGTCTCGTTGTCGCGCTGCTTGGGGTCTACCTGGCCATCTCTGAGCGCAAGTATCCCCCATTGATCGTGGGCATTGCCGGCGCCGTCTGGTCGCTGATTGCCATCGTGGTCGTGATCCCCAGCTTCAACCCCACCCATACATCGCCCTACACGGGCTACTACAGCTACCTGGGGACCAACCTGGTCGCGGTCGCCATAAACTTGCTCTCCCACCCATGGATCCCAGCGCAGAAGGCCCTGGGGGAACCGAAGTATCTGGAGAGCCTGCTCTTCCCGAGCGGGTACCTCGCGCTGCTCTCTCCCGAGCGATTGCTGATCGGCCTGCCATCATTCTTCGTCAACATATTGAGCGTGAACGGCGAGATGCAGCGTCCCAACCTCTATCACTACACCGCGCCTTTGATACCCGCCATTTTCTTCGCTACCACAGGAGGGATCAGGCGGGCGACGGCCATTCTATCCCGTGTGGGCGTGCCCGCGGGGATAGCCCTCACGCTGGCCATGGCGTTGTCGCTTGGCTGCACCGTGCTTTACCAGAGAGACGAGGGTTTCACCCCGTTGGCCGCTTCCTTCTCGGTGCCGTCATTGACCCCGCACGATCGCATCGGTTACGAGGTGATGCAGAAGGTGCCGAAGGATGTCAGCCTGTCGGTCCACTCGGATCTCAACCCCCACCTCAGCCAGAGACAGAAGCTGTACGTCTTCCCGAGGGTCGAGGATGCCGAATACGTCTTGATGGATCGCTACAGGGACTCCAGTTCCAGGGACGTTTTTGTTGTACCCTCCGATGGGCATCGCGAGCGGCTCAGGGTGTTGGACGAGCTGATTGGTAGCGGGAAGTGGGACGTGCTCGTGGATTTGGATGGATACGTTCTGCTCAAGCGGAAGGGCGCATAGGCATAGATCGAGGCCGGGACGCATGGTGCAACCATATTCTTGGGCGATAGCGGGCAAAGTCGGGCAGTTGGTATACTGAGGCTATACGGGGGCGACGAGGTCCACCTGCGGAGGGCGCGCGGGTGCAGGAAAAGGGGTCTGGGAAGTTGTTGTTAGCCGTCGACGTAGGAAACACCAACATCGTTGTTGGGCTCTTCGCGGGGGAGGAGTTGGTGTCCGATTGGCGGTTGGCCACAAACTCCCACACGATGCCCGACGAGTACGCCGTCTTGCTCTCCGGCCTCCTCGGCTACCAGGGGCTGGACATGGCGCAGATAGACGCTGCCATCATCGCCAGCGTGGTTCCCAAGGTAACGGCGAACTTCATGGAATTGGCAGAGAAGTACATGAAGGTGGAGGCGCTGGTAGTTGGCCCGTCCATTAAGACCGGTGTAAAGATAGGGATCGAAAACCCCAAGGAGGTCGGCGCGGATCGGGTGGTCAACTCCCTGGCCGCGTTCCGGCTGTACGGCGCACCGGCCATTGTGGTGGACCTGGGGACGGCCACGACGTTCGACGCCATATCGGTGGAGGGTGTGTACATGGGAGGGGCCATAGCCCCCGGCATACTCACGTCGGTGGAGGCGTTGTCCCGACAGACGGCTCGGCTCCCGAGGGTGGACATGATGACGCCGGCGCACGCTATCGGGAGAGATACCCTCACTGCCATGCAGTCCGGCATCATCCTGGGGCACGCAGCCATGGTGGATGGAATGGTCCGGCGAATCGCCGCGGAAATGGAGGGCGAGCCTCGGGTGATCGCCACCGGCGGGCTGTGCACCGTCATCGCCGCCGAGGTGCCGCGGATTCAGGTGGCCGACAAGAACCTCACCCTCAAGGGGCTGAGGTTGATGTATGATCTCAACCGGCCATAGGCTCCGGCTGGGCGAGCGGTTCGATTCATCTTTGTGGTTCGGTTTACTTGTCTGAGGAGGCCGTATGCTGGCGGGGAAAAAGATCGTGCTAGGGGTGACGGGGAGTATCGCCGCCTACAAGGCCGCGATACTGGCCAGCACCCTTCACCAGGCCGGGGCGCAGGTTGACGTGATCATGACGGAGTCCGCCACCAAGCTGGTGGCGCCCCTCACCTTCCAGAGTCTCACCGGCAGGCCTGTCCACGTGGATATGTTCCGTCTGTCGGACCAGCCGGATATCACCCACGTGTCTCTGGGCGTTGGGGCAGATCTGATGATCGTGGCGCCCGCGACTGCCAACACCTTGGCCAAGATGGCGATGGGCATGGCGGACAATCTCCTCACCACGACGGTGTTGGCTGCCCGATGTCCGGTGGTTGTGGCGCCGGCCATGGATGCCGACATGTACGCCCACCCGGCCACCCAGGAAAACGTCTCGAGGCTGAGGCAGCGGGGCGTGGTGGTGGTCGATCCCGAGTCTGGGCACCTGGCCTCCGGATTGGTGGGAAGGGGCAGGCTGGCCGACGTCGAGGAGCTCCTGGGCAGGATCCGGTGGGTGCTGGGGCGGGATGGCGACCTGGCAGGCGTGAATCTGCTGGTGACCGCAGGGGGGACCCAGGAGCCGATCGACCCGGTGAGGGTGATAACCAACCGCTCTTCGGGCAAGATGGGCTATTCCATCGCCGAGGCTGCGCTGGAGCGCGGCGCCAACGTGACGCTGATCTCCGCCCCCACCTCCATCAAGCCGCCCACCGCGGCGAAGCTGGTGCCGGTGACCACAGCGGTGGAGATGTGCGAGGAGGTGCTCTCCAAGATGCGCCACGCCGACGTCCTGGTCATGGCCGCTGCTGTAGCCGACTTCCGAGTGGATCAGGCGGCGAGCCAGAAGATGAAGCGCGTAGACAAGGTCATGCCGCTGGCCCTCGTCCCAAACCCCGACATCTTGATGGAGACGCTCAGGCCGCTGGAGGGTGGCCGCGGTCTTCTCAGGGTCGGCTTCGCCGTGGAAAGCGAGAAGCTCCTGGATGGGGCAAAGGAAAAGCTGGTCCGCAAGCGGCTGGACCTCTTGGTTGCCAACAGGGTGGACGCCGCCGGTGGGGTCTTCGGGAGCGACAACAACGAGGTGGTTATGCTGGACCGCGCCGGGCGCCAGATTGACGTCCCGGTGGCCCCGAAGCTGCAAATTGCGCACCGCATACTCGACCAGGTGGCGCTGCTGCTGAAGGAGCGTGGCCGGGTCCAGGGGGAAAATGAAACAGATATCTACCGTAGCTGACATGCGGTTGGCCCTGTCGCAGATCCAGGGGAGCGTGGGGCTGGTCCCGACCATGGGGTACCTGCACGCCGGCCACCTGGCGCTGGTGGATCGGGCCAAGCGCGAAAACGACGTGGTGGTTGCAACGATCTTCGTGAACCCCACGCAGTTTGGCCCGAACGAGGACCTGGCCCGCTACCCGCGGGATCTGCACAGGGATTTAACCAACTTGAGTGCCGCGGGTGCAGAATTCGTGTTCACCCCGTCGGTGTCCGAGATCTACCCGGAGGGCTCCTGCACCTACCTCGTCGTAGAGGGGCTCTCGGACAAGCTGGAGGGTATGTCTCGCCCCGGGCACTTCCGGGGTGTGGCCACTGTTGTGGCGAAGCTGTTCAACATCATTCCGGCAGATCGGGCCTACTTCGGGCAGAAGGACGCGCAGCAGGTTGTGGTGCTGAAGAGGATGGTGCGCGACATGAGCTTCAGGCATGAGATTGTGGTGGTGCCCATCGTCCGAGAGGCTGATGGCTTGGCGCTGAGCAGCCGCAACGTCTATCTCAGCCCCGAGGAGCGGCAGTCGGCCCTGGTTCTCTCCAGGACGCTGTTCATGGCCAGAGACCTCTATGAGAAGGGCGAGCGGAACGCTCGAGAGATCCGATCTTCAATGCGGGCGCTGCTGGAGACGGAGCCGATGGTGAAGCCGGCCTACGTCACCGTATCCGACCCCGAAACGTTGGAAGAATTGGAGTGGGTTGAGGGGAAGGCGCTGGTGGCGCTGGCCGCCAGGGTGGGGACGACTCGTCTGATCGACAACATACTCCTCGGAGAGTAGTCAGTACGATTATCCAGGCGCGGGGGCGGCCGGCCGGGCGCCCCCACCGCAACTGAAGTCAGATTGGGGTACTGGAATTGGTTGACAGCGACGCTGTTGCGCGGGCGGTTAGGGAGCTGTTGGTGGCCATTGGGGAGAATCCGAATCGGGAAGGGCTGGAAGGAACCCCGAGGCGAATAGCCGAGATGTACCGTGAAGTGTTCTGCGGGATGGACCAGAACCCAATGGACGTCCTCTCGGTGGGGTTCGAGGAGGGCCACGAGGAGATGGTGGTGGTCAGGGATATCCCCTTCTTCTCCATGTGCGAGCACCACCTGCTGCCCTTCCATGGGATAGCCCACGTGGGATACATCCCCAAGGGGCGTGTGGTTGGTATCAGCAAGCTTGCCAGGGCCGTGGAGCTTTTCGCACGGAGGCCCCAGGTGCAGGAGCGCCTGACCAGCCAGATCGCCGATGCCATCATGGGGGTGGTGCGCCCCCACGGCGTCGGTGTCGTGATGGAGGCGGAGCATCTCTGCATGACAATGCGAGGGGTCAAGAAGCCCGGCAGCAAGGTGGTGACCTCCGCCAACCGGGGGATCTTCCGCACCAAGGCAGATACAAGGGCCGAGTTCATGGCCATTGTCACCGGAACGAAGGGATGACGGCGACCCACACTGCCTACCTCGCCCTGGGCTCCAACGTTGGTGACCGCCTCTCACATTTCAGGGAAGCGGTACAGCTTCTGCGGACGCACGAGGCAATCTCCGTGCCGCGGGTGTCGGGCGTCTATGAGACGGAGCCGGTGGGGGTGCGGGATCAGCCCTGGTTCCTCAACGCGGTGGTGGAAATCTCCACAACCCTTCCACCCCTCGATCTGCTTTCGGAGGTTAAGCGGATTGAGGGTGCGGTCGGAAGGACCCCCACCTATCGCTGGGGCCCCAGGGAGATAGACCTCGACATCCTGCTGTACGAGGGCGTCACCTGCTCGGACGAGGTGCTCACCATCCCGCACCCCCGTATGGCGGAGAGGCTGTTCGTGCTGCTTCCGCTGCGGGATTTGTGCCCGGAATGGGTGGACCCCCGGGGCAAGAGCATCGAGAGGCTGATAGGAGAGCTTGAGGGCACGGCCGTCGTGCGGTCGTGCCCTCAAGCAGTGTAAACATGCAGTCTTCTGGGCACACCCCAGACCCCGCCAGGGTTGCACCCTGGACTCGCCTTTCGGGGACACCTAGCACCCAGCGCCCAGCACTTGGCTAGGCCGGGCGGGCTGCCTGGAGGAAGCTCTTTGCTCCCGAAAGGATCAGGCCGGCTGCGCCCACTATGATGTAGCTGGAGCCCTTGTCGATGTACATCTTCGCATCAGCGCCGTTGCGCGCGATGTTCCCCACGTGCTTGCCGGCCGCGATGATCTCCTTCATCGTCTGGTCCACGACTGCCTTCAGCTCGGGGTGATCGTACTGGGCCGGGATCCCCATGGAGTGGGAGAGATCCGACGTCCCGATGAAGTAGACGTCGATCCCATCCACGGCCAGGAGCTCCTTCAGGTTCTTGACCGCCTGAATGTTCTCAATGTGAGCGATGACCATGCTCTCCTGGTTGGCGATCTTCACCTGCTCGCTCAGCGGTCCCTCGGCACCGTAGCCCAGCGCCCTGATACCGGCCAGTCCGCGATTGCCCATGGGGTGGTATTTCATCGAGTGGACGGCGGTTAGGGCATCCTGCCGTGTGTTGATCTGCGGTATGTGGAGACCCATGCAGCCGGTGTCCGCGAAGCGCAGGATCACCTGGGGCACGTTCTGGGGGCAGCGGACGATGGCGGGAATGCCTGCCGCCTCGGCGGTCCTGACCAGGTTCTCGCAGCTCTCCTCCGTGAGCGGGCCGTGCTCGGCGTCGAAGATCACGAAGTCGTAGCCCGCGTAGGCGAACAACTCCGCCAGAATCGGGGCGTTGAAGCCCATTATCGGCCCGATGACCGGCTTGCCCGCCAGGATCTTCTCTTTTACGAGGTTCTTCCTCACTGAATACCCTCCAAAGCTGAATTGCGACCATTGCGGCTGAAGAGACGACGTCGGGCATTATAGGCTTCCGGACAGGGCTTTTCAAAACTACGTGTCAGAACGTGGCTGGTTGCCCCAACCCGCGATGAGGAATCTAAAAGCCTGGTAAACTCTGACCATGTACGACGACACTATTGCCGCCATCTCCACCGCGACCGGTGAGGCCGGCATCGGCATAGTCCGCCTTAGCGGCCAAGACTCTCTGCCGATCCTCCGACGCATCTTCCGCGGCGCGGGGACCCGGGGCGATTTCCAGTCCCACAGGGTGTACTACGGCCATGCGCTGGACCCGGACAGCCACGCCGTCCTGGACGAGGTGTTGGCCATCTGCATGATGGCGCCCCGCAGCTACACGCGGGAAGACGTTGTGGAGATCCACTGCCACGGCGGACCGGTTTCGCTGCAGAGACTGTTGGAATCCACGCTTCGAGCCGGGGCAAGGCTGGCTTTGCCCGGGGAGTTCACGCTACGGGCATTTCTCAACGGCCGAATAGACCTGGCGCAGGCCGAGGCGGTGGCGGACGTGATACGTGCTCGGACCGACCGCGGCCTCTCCCTGGCGATGAAGGGGCTGCAAGGGGGACTATCCAGGCAAGTTCGGGAGCTTCGGGGGCAGCTGATGCAGGCGCTGGCCTACCTGGAGGCCACTATCGACTTCTCCGAAGAAGACATCCCCGAGGAGGACGTGCGGGGGCCGCTGGGGGAGGCGCTTCAGACCGTGGAGCGATTGCTGGCCAACGCAGGCCAGGGGATCATCTACCGGCAGGGGATGAGGGTGGCTTTGGTGGGGCGACCCAACGTCGGCAAGTCCTCCCTGCTCAACGCGTTGCTTAGAGCAGATCGGGCAATCGTCACACCCGTCGCCGGCACCACCCGGGATACCCTGGAGGAGGTCGCCAACTTTTCCGGGGTGCCGGTCTGCCTTGTGGACACAGCGGGTATCGTGGATTCTCCCAATTCCGTGGAGCGGCTTGGAATCGAGCGCAGCCGCAGGGCGCTGGAGGAGGCCGATCTGTGCCTGCTGGTGGTGGACCTCTCCGAGCCTCTGACCGTGGAGGATCGGCAGATCGCGGCTCTGGCGGAGGGGAAGCCCACGGTGGTGGTGGCCAACAAGGCAGACCTGCCGGCAAGGGTGGCGCTGGAGGAGTTGGAGGGATTGGCGGCTGGGGCGCCGGTCGTGAGCACCTCGATCCCGCGCGACGAGGGGTTGGTCGAGTTGGAGGGGGCAGTGCTTCGCTCCGTCTTCTCCGGGCAGGTCGTCCAGAGCGACGAGCTGCTGGTCTCCAATCCGCGCCACCAGGCCATCCTGGCCAGGACTCGGGACCACCTTCGGGACGCCCTGTCCAGCCTGGAGGTCGGGCTTCCGGCCGACTGCACGGCGTCGGATTTGCGCGAGGCGGTGGATGCCCTCGGGGAGATCACCGGTGAAACCGCGGCCGCCGGCCTGCTGGAGACGATTTTCTCGCGCTTCTGCATCGGCAAATAGCCGAGCAGGGCGGCGCGGTTGGGCGAAGCGGGAGGCCGGATCAGCCTCCCAACCGCTCCGGGTCCCTTTCTTCCACGATCGCCTTGAGCATCTCCAGTTCTCGTTGCACGGACTTCTGGCGTGACGCGATGCTGAAGCTGTAGAGCAGAACCGCCAGCCAGATCACGGTGAAAGCGGCGAAAAGGTAGGTTAGGCTTCCCATATCGATTTTACCTCCAGGTAGTATGCCACCCATTAGTCTTCCAGGATCAAGTCGCGCAGGCGGCGAGCGTCATCCCTTTGCAGTTCCAGGTGGAGCCTCAGTCGTAGGATGTGCAGCTGCAGCAGCGTGAAGGTGGTCAGGCAGATCATCAGGGTCGTCACCATGGACGGATCCAGGTCCATTCCTGCCCCGCTGATAACCACCGGATGGATGGTTCTCCACCAGCGGATGGACATGAACACCACCGGAACGTCTATGAAGCCGAGGATGCCAACCACGGCGGCCAGCGACGCTCGCTTGGCCGGATTCTCCACCATGGATCGAAGCATGGCGTAGGAGACGTACACCAGCCAGAGGATCAGTGTGGTGGTGAGCCTCGGGTCCCAGTCCCACCAAGTTCCCCAGGTCGGCTTGGCCCAGATGGATCCGGTCACCAGCGCGACGGTGGTGAACATGACCCCCACCTCTGCCGCGGAGGCTGCCAGGGCGTCCCACCACGGCCTCTTGGTCCGCAGCCACTGAATGCTGGCAACGAATACGATGCCGAAGGAGAGGAACCCTACCCAGGCCGACGGGACGTGGAAGTAGAAGATCCGCTGCACGTCCCCCATTGTAGCCTCCGTCGGGGCGTATATCAAAGCGGAGAAGAGGGCGGCCACAATGAACGCCAGGACCAGCCATCCCAACGGGTCGGATGGGAGAAGGCGTGCGACCCACGATTGACCGGCGGCGCTGCCCCTCCTGGCAATTCGGGCCGGGTCCACGCCGTGGCTTACCGCGGCTCCCTGATGCTCGCTCATGGGCGTTTACTCCTGGAAGACGTACTCAAAGGTCAAGAATGCCGCGGTAAAGAAGATGACGTCGAAACCCACCAGTACCCCAAGCCACGGTCCCTCTGTAGTGGGTGGGGTGCTGGACAGCAGGTCGCCGGTAGCCTTGACCGCGGCCACCAGCACCGGCACGGTGACCGGCAGCAGCAGGATGGGTAGCATGATCTCTTGAGCCCTGGTGTGTACGGCCACCGCTGAGAATAGGGTGCCTACCGCGACGAAACCCACCGTGCCCAGCAGCACGATCAGCAGCAGTCGTGGCGTGAACATCGGCAGGTTGAAGAAGGCGGCGAAGACCGGAAGGATAATCGCCTCCATGGCCAGCATGAAGATCAGGTTACCGGCCAGCTTGCCCATGTAGATGGCGCTCCGATCCACCGGACAGAGCAGAAGCCCCTCCATGCAGCCGCGGTCCTTCTCGTTGATGAAGGATCGGTTGAGCCCGAGCATCCCCGCGAAGATTATGGCCACCCACAGCACCCCGGGCGCGACCGCCTCCTTGTTCTCGACTCTCAGCTCGAAGGCGAAGTTGAAGATCACGATCACCAGCAGGGCGAACACGAACATGGAGCTTATGACCTCGCGGCTGCGAAGCTCGGATGTCACGTCCTTCCCCACGATGGCCAGCACCTTATTCAGGTAGGAGTTCATCGGACCGCCGCCTCCCTCTTTCGCCCTGAACGCGCGGAGGCGGTGTGGCGAGAGTAGAACTGCCGGACCGATGCGGGGTCCAGCTCGCACGATGGTGCCTGGAACACGAGCCGGCCGTCCACGAGAATGGCGACGCGGTCACTCAGGGAGAGTCCCAGGTCCAGGTGGTGGGTGACCACCAGGGCGGCCCGTCTCCGTCCGGAGGCGGGCTCTCTGAGTAGCTCAACCAGCAGGTCCAGGGCGTCCTGGTCCAGTCCAGCCTCCGGCTCGTCCAGCATCAGCAGTTCCGGGTCGTGCAGCACCGCCCTCGCCATGGCGATCCGCTGTTGCATCCCATGGGAGAAGGTGCCAACCCTGTCGTCGAGCCGCGCGGAGAGCCCCACCCTGGCGACGGTCTCCACTATTCTGGCGTCGAGATCGGGGACGTCGTACATCCGGCCGTAGAAACGCAGGTTCTCCCGGGCCGTGAGGTCATCGTAAAGATAAGAGTGGTGGGATACCACCCCTATCCGGCGGCGCGCCTCGAGCGGCTCGTCCAGCGGGTCGATCCCGTCTACCAGCACGCTCCCGCTGGAAGGGGAGGAGACCGTGGCGAGGATCCTCATCAGCGTGGTCTTGCCGGCCCCGTTGGGGCCGAAGAGAGCCACCCGCTCGCCGGCGGCCAGCGAGAAATCGACCCCCTTCAGGACGAGTCGGTGCCCGAACCGCTTGGTTATCCGAGCGGCCTCCAGCGCCGGCGGAGCCCCATCCACGGTCTCCTCGGGCGACCGTTCAGTCACAGATCGCCCCTGCTGGCGGCAAGCGCCTTCTGGCGCTCCACTATCTCGACCAGCCGAGACTTCTTCTCGGACCTAAGCCGGCCGTACTCCTCGGGGCCAACCCTCTTGTTCTCGAAGGAATCGTCCAGTTGGGCGATGGCCGCGACCAACTCGCGCTTCTCCATCTCCAGCTCTCGCGCCTCCTGGCCGTTGTCGGTCTCCTCTGGCTCGTCGATCCCTTCATCGGCGGCCGCGCCGGCAGAAGCGCCATACGCACTGGCCGGCTGGGATCGCCTTCGTCTGACCATGAACGCTGCTCCTCCCACCGCGAGGACGACGATCACTCCACCCGCTATCATAGGGAGGGCCTGCGGATCGGATGCGGGGGCGGCGCCAGTAGCTGCTGCTGCAGGGGAGGCTCCACCAGCACCTGCTGCGGGGGCGGCGCCACCAACTGCTGCGGCAGTAACTTTCGAAAGGTTATCCATCGTGATCTGGATCTCAGTGCCGGCGGTCACCTTGTCCCCGCTGAACAACAGGAACTTCTCGCCCTGGATGTCGGGGTTGCTCTTGTTGGGCACGTTGGTGACGGAGAGGCTCGCTCCGCTGTCCGGTGCGAGCACGTTGACCTTGTCTGTGGTCATGATGACCTTGGTGGAGAATGTGACGGAGTCTCCTTTTGCCGGGATCTTGTATCGGAGGATGCGCTGCGAGTTGCCGGGATAGATCGGCCAGGTGTCCACCAGGGCGCCGTCCACGGGGAACACATGAGAGTCCGCCACTCCGTTGCCATACTCCACATTCTGGGCTCCATCAGGAAGGAAGAACCGAAGAGTCTCCTTGAGGCCCTGTTGAACTTCCGTGGAGCCCACGTAGGTCTTGTCACCGCTGTTCGTGACGATCAAAATCTCAGAGACGGTGACGCCATCTGGGTCCGGTTCTAGCAGATAGTGCCTGGCCGGTGAGGAGATGACCTTGTCGTCTGAGGTCGGGTCGAAGACCTGAACGTCGGAACTCTCCGCCGTGGAGTCCTGGGCGAAGTTGATCGGCTGGGCCGCGTAGTCGGCTCCCTGGAAGGCGACGTGGAGCAGGTAGGTATAATCCTGTCCGGTCTCCAGACCCTGGAAGCTGAACTTGCCGTCCGGTTCGGCCTTGGCCGTCTGCTTGTCGCTCTGATCCTGCCCCGTGTAGATCAGCAGGTTCACGTCGGAGCCTGCGACGCTGCTTCCGCCGGCGGTGAGGTTTGTAACCGCTCCCGAAATGGTCCCCTTGGCCCCGGAAGCCGCCGGTGTGGCGGCTGGTGTCACTTCCGCGGGGTTGGCCGCCGAGGGAGTGGCCGCAGCCGGCGGATCGTCCGCCAGCACGGGCATGGCAAAGGCGAAGAGCAGCGCCAGGGCAGCCGTGAAGGCAGCGAGGGCTCCAGCCGATTTCTTGATACTCACTAGGTGATCCCCCTTGATATGGTTTCGAGTCGCATCCGCAATGGGACGCCGGGCGTTACGGCACGCTCGCTACCGTCACGTGCCCTATTTCTTTCCCAACTGGGCGCCGCACCTGTGGCAGAATTTGGATGCTGGATCCGTTATCGGGCGACCGCAGCTGGGACAGACGGCGGCGTGGGCGCTGCTCCTGCCGTTCTGTCCTTTTGTCCTCTTACGGTAAGACTGTATCTCTTGCTCTACGTCCAGATCGGTTTCAGGCTTTCGGCCGCGTTGTGTGGTGCGCGTGGGGGCGTAGCCATCCGCCTCGAAGAGGTCGTTCTCCTCTAACAGGGCGTTTGGCCTGAGCTTCCCCGCCTTAGCGTCATCGATGCGCTTCAGGACGGCCACGGCCTTCCGCTTGTATCGCTCCTGAAGCTGCTGGAAATCTTCCTGGGACAGATTACCCATGGCCTGGTCGAACTCCAGCTCCTTCATCGCAGCGTAGATCGTGTCCCGCTGGAACAGCAGTCGCTGGAGCACGGGCTCTGCCGCCTCTTCTCCCAGGAACTCCTCTGGTCTGGTTCGGCCCATCAGGAGCGGCCACGCAACGAAAGCGGCGGCCCCCGCTGTTATGGTTAGCATGGCCGCCATCGTTATTTCCCAGGACATCTCCGTTGCCTCCCGTGCTACTCGAACCGCTCCAATTCCCTGAGGAGCTGTTCCTCGTACCTTCTCAATCCGGTCTCACCCGACCCTCGGGCCATCTCCGCGTTAAGATAGGCGTCGTGCAGCTTTCTTGCGCTGAGCCATCTAGTCAGCAGCGCGCCCAGAACACCGGCGCCCCCGAAGATGATCGCGAAGGGGGTCAGCCACGCCGCCAGGCTGAAGCCCTGCTTGGCCGGCCCGGCCATCACCCGCTCGCCATACTGGTAAACCAGGGTGTCCACTATCCGCTGCTTCGACCACCCCTCCGTCACCTTGGCCCGGATAAAGCCGCGCATCCAGGCGGCATCAGGGCTATCCGCGGTGGATAGCGGCTGCGAGCTACCGGCAGTCGGACAGCGCAACTCGCTAATTATATCGTCTGCCAGATCTGCACTGGCCGTGTCCGCTCCCCACAGCGATATGGAGGCCGCCATCAGGGTAGCGAGCAGGACCGTTTGCAGAGCTTTCAACCTGAACTCCCATCACGGCTTCGGCTCACACCTCCGCCGTCTGCAGCGCCTCGGTCACCGGTCGCTCCACGGCGATGCGGGCAGCCTCGCGCCTACGCTCCCGAGCGTCGGGCCAGAAGGCGACAACGGCGCCGAGCAGCAGCAGGTATCCCCCTGCCCAGATCCAGCTAATGAGTGGGTTGATCACGAACTTGAAGCTGGCGGCCTGGTCGTTCCAGGAGTTGAGGATCAGGTAGAGATCCTCAACCGGCGTGCTGCGGATGGAGACCTCGGTGTTGGGGTTGTCGAAGCCCTTGTAGAACTCCTTGGAGGGGGTCATTTTGCCAATCAGCTGGTCGCCCTCGTAGACAGTGACTGCCGCGGACATCACGTCCTTCTGTCCCTCCTGGCTGGAGGTGAGTCCGGTGTACACGAGCCTGTATGAGCCAATGGTGGTCTCCTGGCCAGGGGATAGGGTTACTTCCATCTGCGTTTGGAAGCCCTGGGAACCGACCACGCCAATGGCCAGCACGATGATCCCCAGATGGACCAGGTATCCGCCGTAGCGCGGCTTGTTTCCCCACACCAGGTTGGGCAGCGCCAGGATAGGGTTGCGCCCCAGGACACGCCCCTGGGCGCAAGCGCCTCGGAAGAACTCCAGGGCCACCGTGCCCACCACGAAGCCACAGGCGGCGAAGGCGATGATTGCGTAGGGTTGCCGCGCGTTGAACAGGACGGCCGCGATGCCGGCGAGCACGGCGACGGCCAGCGGAATGCGGAAGTTGCGAGCCAGGTTGTCCAGCGACGCCCTGCGCCACCCTATTATTGGGCAGATGCCCATCAGGACCACGATGGCCAGCAGGATTGGCCCCACCACCTGGTTGAAGAAAGGGGCGTTGACGGTGACCTTGACGCCGCGCACCGCTTCCGAGATCACCGGGAACATAGTGCCCCAAAGGATGGCGAAGGCGGCCCCAACCAGCAGCAGGTTGTTCAGCAGGAAGCTGGATTCCCGAGATACCAGGGAGTCCAGCTCGTTCTCACCCCCCAGCAGGGGCAGCCGGTCCCAGATCAGAGCCGCGGACACGGCCAGGATCAACACCATCATCGCCACGAACATGGGGCCGACGTTGGTGTCCCCGAAGGTGTGGACCGAGGAGAGGATGTCGCTCCTCGTGAGAAAGGTGCCGAAGATGGTCAGGGTAAAGGTGATTATAATGAGTGCCAGGTTCCACACCTTCAGCATCCCGCGGCGTCGTTGGATCATCGCGGAGTGCAGGAAGGCCGTGCCGGTGAGCCATGGCATGAAGGAGGAGTTCTCCACCGGGTCCCAACCCCAGTAGCCGCCCCACCCGAGCTCCACGTAAGCCCATTGGGCGCCCAGAATGTTGCCTATGCCCAGCATGGCCCAGGCGAAGATGGTCCAGCGTCGCGTGCTCTGGATCCACTCGTCGCCCAACTGGCCTGTGATCAGGGCCGCCAGGGCGAAGGCGAAGGGCACTGTGAAGGCCACGTATCCCAGGTAGAGGGCAGGGGGATGAATCAGCATGCCCGTGTTCTGGAGCAGCGGGTTCAGGCCCTGTCCATCCGGCGGGATGACGGCCATCTTGGCAAATGGGTCGGAAAAGAAGGTGAGCAGCGACAGGAAGAATGTGGCCACGAAGCCCATGACCGCGGTGACCCAGGGCATGAGGCTCTTGTGCTTGCCGCGGTTCTGGAGGGTTACGATCAGCAGCATGAGGGCGACGCCCCATGCCCACATCAGCAGCGAACCTTCCTGGCTGGCATAGGCGCCGGAAAGGCTGTAGGCCAGCTCCGTGGCGCGGGAGTTGTAGTTGGTCACGGCCTTCAGTGAAAAGTCGTGGGTGGCGAAGGCGTAGATCAGCGTGCCCCACGCCAGGGTCACTAGCGCCGTGGCCGCGTAGACGCCGTTCCGGGCACTGGCAAGGAAGTCGGCCTGGCGTCGGGCGATGCCCAAGGCGGAGGCCACCGTGAGGTATGCGGTGACCACGAAGGCGACCACCAGGGAGATGCGACCGATTTCTGCCATAGGCCTCAGCTATCCTCGCTTTCGAAACCGCGCCGTCCGCAGCGCGGAGTGTGGTCGTCGGTGTTACTGGTTGGCGGGTGTGTACTTGGACGCGCACTTGGCCATCAGCCCGGTGGCCTGGAAACTACCATCGGTTGCCAGCTTGCCCTCAAGAATCACGTCCGTGCCCGCCTGGAAGCTGTCGGGCACAGTCCCCTTGTAGCTGACGGGGAGTGTCTGGCTGCCGTCGGTGAGGGTGAAGGTCATGCTGTTGGCCCCCTTGTCCCTCTGAAGGGTGCCGTCGACAACCCGCCCTCCAAGCTTGGTGGGCTGCCCGAATGCTTTGTCGCCCATGACCATCAGCTCGCCCGTGGTGAGGAAGTACTCGGAGCCGCTCTGGATAGCCGCATAGATCATGTATCCGATGGCGGCAACGATAATCAGCCCGGCGATCAGGAACTTGAGATTGGTGCGGGGACGACGCCGAGCCGTTCCCCGGCCGGCCGTGCGGGCGGAGGAAGCCCGGGCGCTGTTCCTGACGGTGTCCTCAGTCAGCATTGACCCACTCCTCATACTACGAGGCGCGTTCTGTTGCGCCTCGCGAACCCTCTTTGCGCCTCGGCCGGTGCCAGGCGTGTCGGGATCCGGCCAGGACTATCATCTTTCCGCGATACATTCCCAGGCCGCAGGTGAACAGGTACTCCCCTGGCCCGGGAGGAAGGAACTCCACCGCCGTGGTTCGGTAGGCCGGGAGCCGCCTCTCCAGCTTGAAGTCGGAAAAGAGCACCCGACTGGAGCACTCGTTGTCCTCGAGTCGCGTGAACTTCAGCCGTACGGGGAGTCCCTCCCGAACGAACACCTCAGCGGGTTTGTAGCCGTCGAGCACCAAGATCTCGATCTCCTGGACGCCGTCCGGGCCCGGCTTCGCCCGTTGGGAGCCGCGACTTGATCGGGTGTACAGGAGAAGTGCAACTACCAGCAGGGCCATCCCGCAGAGGGCAGCAACCACGAAGGGCAGATTCACGCCAGCTTCACCTCGCACGTGGAAAAGATCATACCCTCTCGAAGCTAAATAAAACCGAGCTCCACATTAGACTTGGATTAGAGTTGCGGCAGGCGGACGGTGAAGCAGCTACCCTTTCCCTGCTCGCTCTGGACGCTCATCTCGCCGCCGTGCTCCTCGACGATCCATCGTGCGATGGATAGGCCGAGGCCGGAGCCCCCCTCGTCCCTGGCCCGGGCGGGATCGGCCCGATAGAAGCGAGTGAAAATGTGGGGGATGTCCTGGGCGGCGATCCCCATCCCAGTGTCGCGCACCCGCGCCATCGCCGAGTTGCCATCATTTTCGAGGGACATTGTGATCGTTCCGCCGGCGGGCGTGTACTTCAAAGCATTGTCCAGCAGGATGACGAAGAGCTGCTTTAGCCAGGTTTCGCTGCCCATGACCACGGTCGGGGTGACTGGAACGGTCTCCAGTCTCACGCCGTTGGCTCGGGACTGCATCTGGTGGCACACCTCGATCAGCAGCCCATCGAGATCCACTCGAGCCATCTCTATCCTGTGGCCGGCGTCCGCCTTTGCCAGCAGCAGCAGGTCCGTGGTGAGGCGGCTCATCCGCTCGATCTCCGACGCAACGTCGGCCAGCGCCTCTGCCCGATCCTCCCTGGGGGCGTCCAGGGCGCGCCGTAGGATGTCGATGTTGCTGCGGATGGAGGTCAGCGGGGAGCGTAGCTCGTGGGAGGCGTCGGCCACGAAACGGCGCTGGGCGACGTGAGCCTCTTCCAGGCTGGCGAGCATCTCGTTGAAGGTGATAGCCAGTCGGCCCACCTCGTCACGGGAGCGCCCCACCTGCAGACGGCGGCTGAAGCCCTTGGACAGGGCGATTGCCCTCGCTGTCTGTGTAATCTCCTCGATCGGCCGCAGTCCTCTATGGACAATCAGCCATCCACCTGCCACTGCCAGCAGCAGGCCCAGGCTGCCTCCTGCCAGCAGCAACAGCCGCAGTCGCGCCAGGGTTGCGTCCTCCTCCTGGAGGGAGTGGACCACCAGGATGAACCCCCGTGGCTCGTCCTGCCCTGGTATCGGCCTCAGCATCGCTCGATAACGCTGTCCATCCAGGGCGGTGGTGAGGCTGGAGGTGGATCCCCACCAGGCGGAGGCGAAGGCTGAGTCGGTTACCGGCACTGTCTTGCCGCCGAGCATTGGGGAGCGGGCGATCGGCTTGCCGTTGGGGTCCAACAGCTCCACAAACACCCCCGGCGACCCGAAGGGGGCCAGTGCGGAGTCCGGGGCCGAGATAGGGGAAGATGGGTCGCCTTGTCCATCCAACGACCGGAGGACGTGGTCGCCGAAGGGGGCCAGCCAGCGGTCTACCTCCAGCAGCAGCTCCCTCTCGAGGGTGTAGTAGAGGAGTGATGCCAGCAGCAGGAAGGTTAAGGCCAGGAGGGCCGCGTACCAGAGCGACACCCGAAGACGGATGGTCACTGAGGGCTAACCTTTCAGCACATAGCCGGCGCCCCGAAGGGTGTGGATGAGGCGGCACTCTCCACCGGCCTCCAGCTTGGTGCGCAGGTAGCGGATGTAGACCTCCAGGACGTTGGACCCGCCCTCAAAGTCGTACCCCCACACCTTTTCCAACAGGACCTGTCTGGAGTGCACCTCGCTGGGCCTGTTCAGGAAGAACTCCAGCAGTTTGTACTCGGTGGTGGTCAGGTCTATTTGGCGGTCGCCACGCCTGGCCGCTCGGGAGCGGGTATCAAGGCAGAGGTCAGCGAAGCAGATCTCTGCGCGGCGCTCCGGCTCGTGCCTGCGCAGCAGGGCGCGGATGCGTGCCAGAAGCTCCTCGAAGGCGAACGGCTTCACCAGGTAATCGTCGGCACCGCTATCAAGTCCGGCCACCCGGTCAGACACCTCGTCCTTGGCGGTCAGCATCAGGATGGGGACCTCATCGGTGCGCCGTATAAGCCGGCACACATCCAGGCCGTCGATTCCGGGCATCATGACGTCCAGCACAACCAGGTTGGGGCGATTCTCTCTGGCCAAAGAGAGCCCTTCCGCCCCACTGTTGGCCACGTCCACGGCGTAACCCTCGTAGGCCAGTCCCCGCCGCAGGGCGCCCGTTATCTTCCGATCGTCGTCTATGATCAGAATTCGCAGCTCGATTTCCGAGTTATTGTCGACCACCATGGTTAAATTATAGCACTATCGCGACTTACCTCTACCTGCGATGGGCAACACCACCCCCAATTTAGCTGGTTGACAGCTTCCAGAATCAACCCTATACTCCCAGTTAAGGATTTCCCGGTCAACTGAGGGAAGTCTATTTGGGGTTCGATGAAACCAATCAGCCTGTTCGGGTATTACTTTTATAGCACGGCATGACGGGGTTCCTCCTTGGCGATAGCCGCTGAGGAACCCTGAAACCCCGTCATGCCCAAGGAGCAGAGGAGAAATCCTCTGCTCCTTGGTTTTTATCCGGAACTTTCGGTTGGAGAAGGGGAGGAATTGGGGAATGATCGTTGTGATGTCCAGCCACGCCACAGAACCGCAGATCCAGGGGGTCCTGGAGCGTCTCCGGAGCAAGGGGCTTGATGGCCACCGTTCAGGGGGGGAGGAGCGCACCGTGATAGGTGTAATCGGGACTCGTTTCGAGCCACAGTTGGGCGAGCAGTTGGAGATGCTCTCCGGAGTGGAGAAGACCACCCCCATAAGCAAGCCCTACAAACTGGTCAGCCGCGAGTTTCAACCCTTCGACTCCGTAATCAATGTCGACGGCCTCAAGATTGGCGCGGGCGAGCTGTCGGTGATGGCCGGGCCCTGCGCCGTGGAGAGCATGGAGCAGATGATGGAGACCGCGCTGGCCGTGAAGGCGGCCGGGGCACGGGTGCTCCGAGGTGGCGCCTTCAAGCCGCGCACCTCCCCCTACGCCTTCCAGGGTATGGGGGAGGAGGGTCTAGATATCCTTGCCGAGGTCGGCCAACGAACCGGTCTCAAGATTATCACCGAGGTGATGGAGCCTGAACAGGTCGACATGGTGGCGGCCCATGCGGACATTTTGCAGATCGGTGCAAGAAGCATGCAGAACTTCCCCCTGCTCAGGGAGGTGGGTCGAGTGGCCAAGCCGGTGCTGTTGAAGAGAGGGATGGCGGCTACCATCGACGAGTGGCTGATGGCGGCCGAGTATATCATGGCGGCGGGCAACTTCAACGTTATCCTCTGCGAGCGGGGGATTCGCACCTTCGAGACGGCCGTGCGGAACACGTTGGATCTCAGCGCCGTTCCCGTGGCGAAACGATTGAGCCATCTGCCGGTGATCGTGGATCCCAGCCACGGCACGGGGAAGTGGTACCTGGTGAAGCCGATGGCCATGGCAGCGGTTGCCGCAGGGGCAGACGGCGTGCTGATCGAGGTGCATCCAACTCCAGATACCGCCACTTCCGACGGCCCGCAGTCGCTCACCCTCCCCAACTTCAGGGAGTTGATGGACACCCTGCGAGTGGTCGGCTCCGCGGTGGGGAGGCAGTTGCCATTGGGTGCACAAGGGCTGGCGGTGGAGTGATGGAGAACCCGAGTACTCACCCCTCAGCACTAAGCACTCAGCACGAGGGGTTCGCTACCGTCCGCTCGCCGCGCCGGCTACGGGGTGAGCTTCGGGTGCCGGGGGACAAGTCGATATCCCACCGGGCGCTGATCCTCAACGCCATCGCGGAGGGAGAGGCGAGGGTGTCCAATCTCTGTCCTGGGGCGGACGTCGCCTCCACTGCCCGCTGCCTTCGTGAATTGGGAGTGGAGATCCTTCCCGCGGACGCAGAGGGCGACGTGCGGGTCTTAGGGGTGGGGTTGGATGGGCTGCGGGAACCGGCTCAGATCCTGGATGCCGGCAACTCAGGGACCTCCGTGCGGCTTCTGTCGGGATTGCTGGCCGGCCAGCCATTTCTTTCCATAATCACGGGCGACGACTCCCTGAGGTCTCGGCCCATGGGGAGGATTGTCCAGCCGTTGCGGCTAATGGGCTGCGAGATCCGGGGACGGCGAGGGGACACACTTCCACCGCTGGTTATAAGGGGTGGTAGTCTGAAGGGGATCGACTATTCCCTGCCCGTGGCCAGCGCCCAGTTGAAGTCCGCCCTGCTGCTGGCGGGGCTGTTCGCCGATGGTCCCACTGTCGTTCGCGAGCCCAGCCCCTCCAGGGATCACACCGAGCGGATGCTTCGGGCACAGGGGGTCGAGTTGTGGACAGACGACGGTGCGATCACCCTGGTTCCTGGGCACGGGCTTGCCTCAGTGGATGTTCGGGTGCCGGGGGATATCTCGTCGGCGGCCTTCTGGCTGGTCGCCGCGGCGATCCACCCCGACGCGGAGGTTGTGGTGCGGGGAGTGGGCGTGAACCCGGGGCGAACCGGCGTGTTGGAGGCTCTTAGCGCCATGGGGGCCGATCTGGAGGTTATCCCCGCGGGTGAGCAGGGAGGTGAGCCCGTTGCGGACCTTGTGGCTAGGTCCAGCCGGCTTCGGGGTATAGATGTCGGCGGCGACCTGGTTCCCAGGCTGATCGATGAGATCCCGGTGCTGGCGGTGGCCGCGGCCTTCGCCCAGGGGGAGACCCGGTTCCGGGATGCGGCTGAGCTTCGGTTTAAGGAGACGGATCGACTGCGCGCCCTGGCGACAGAGTTGGGCCGGTTGGGCGTGGTGGTGGAGGAGATGCCCGACGGGATGGTGGTCCGGGGCGGTGGCGGACTGCGTGGCGCCCGCTGCCTCAGCTACGGGGACCACAGAATGGCAATGGCCATGGCCGTGGCCGGGTTGGCGGCGCCGGGCGAGACCGTCGTAGACGATCCTCAAGCTGCCGAGATATCCTACCCGGGCTTCTGGCGCGATCTACAGCGCGTTTCTGGAATGGATTGGAGGTGAAGGGATGCTCAGCGTTCTGAGGATGCTTACAGCCGGCGAATCTCATGGGCAGGCCCTGGTGGGCATCCTGGAGGGTGTCCCCTCCGGTCTTCCCCTGAAGTCCGAGGAGATCGACCTGCAGCTTCGGCGACGGCAGGGTGGCCACGGGCGAGGCGACCGGATGAAGATCGAGAAGGATCGGGTATCGCTGCTATCGGGCGTTCGACTCGGACTCACCCTGGGAAGTCCCATCGCCGTTGAGATCGCCAACCGTGACTGGCCCCAGTGGGTCGATAGGATGAGCGTAGAGGCCCGCGAAACCGAGCCGGACCCGTTGACACGGCTGAGGCCGGGCCACGCCGATCTCCCCGGCGTGCAGAAGTATGGACACAAGGACGTTCGCAACGTGCTGGAACGGGCCAGCGCCCGGGAAACGACCACCAGGGTGGCGCTGGGGGCTGTGGCGAGGAAGCTGCTCTCTCGCTTCGGGATCGAGATTCGCAGCCACACCCTCGCCATTGGCGGAGTATGGACGGGGACTCCCGAATGGGTTTCCACCGACCGTGAGGGCGCCCGCGGAGATCGGGCGTTGAGCTACTGGGAGACGGTGGAGTCTTCCGCCGTGCGATGTGAGGACGGCTCTGCCGTTCGGGCCATGGTCGCGGCCATAGACGGGGCGCGGAAGGATGGAAACACCCTGGGCGGCGTCTTCCAGGTGGTCGCCTACGGCCTTCCTCCGGGCCTCGGCAGCCACGTCCAGTGGGATCGAAAACTGAACGCGCGGCTGGCGCAGGCGCTCATGAGCGTCAACTCCGTGAAGGGGGTTGAGGTGGGGGCAGGCTTCGGAGCCGCCGGCATTCCAGGATCGGAGTTCCACGACGTAATCGAGCGCTCCGTCGACGGCGTACGGAGCCGTCGGACGAATCGGGCCGGTGGGATCGAGGGCGGAATGAGCAATGGGGAGCCGGTAGTCGTGAACTGCGCCGCCAAGCCGATCCCCACCCTGATGAATCCGCTCCCCTCGGTGGATCTCGCCTCCGGCATGGTGGTACCCGCTGCCCAGGAGCGGAGCGACGTCTGCGTGGTGCCCGCGGCCGGTGTGGTGGGCGAGGCGATGGTGGCGCTGGTGCTGGCCGACGCCTTCCTGGAGAAATTCGGCGGCGACTCGGTTGTGGAGATCGAGAGAAACTACCGCGGATACGTCGAGTCCCTGGGGGGCGCGCGATGAATGTGGTGCTGATCGGCTTTAGCGGTACAGGGAAATCGACGGTAGGCGAGCTACTGGCCAAGCGGTTGGGCTGGGAGTTCGTTGATACCGATGAGAGGGTGGAACTGGCCGCGGGGAAGCCAATTCACCGGATCTTCGCCGAGAATGGACAGGCGGCATTTCGGACGCTGGAAAGGGAGGCCGTGGAGGAAGCGCTGCAGGGCAGCAGTCGGGTAGTGTCTGTGGGGGGCGGCGCGGTCGTGGACCCAGCCAGCAGGAAGCGGATGAGAGACGGCAACCTCGTGCTGCTACTGGATGCCGAAGCGGCGACCCTTTATCGAAGGCTGGCGACCGCCGTGGTGAATGAGCCCCGGCCCATGCTCTCGGACCCGGATCCCCTTGCGCGCATCACGGCGCTCAAGGCGAACAGGGACCCACTCTACCGGGAGGTCGCTCACAGCATCGTATCTACCGAGGGACTCGATCCCGAGGGGGTAGTGGTACGGATAGTTTCGTCGATCTCGCTTGCACTGGACGGCCAACCAATGATGAAGATGGGGGTAGAATGATGATCCGGATACCGGTTCGGGCCGCGGTTGGTCAGTACGATGTGCTGGTGGGGCCGGGTCTCCTGGGTGAGGCTGGGCGCCTCATAAAGGAGGCATCTCTCCAGGGCGCAGTCCGTATCCTCGCGGATGAACGCGTGTATCAGCTGTACGGCCGCGCGCTGGAGGATGCCCTCGGTGCCGAGGGCATCTCTTTTGCTTCCTTTCAGATTCCCTCCGGCGAGTCCAGCAAGTCGTTGCAGATGGCCTCCAAAATATACGATTGGCTGATCGAGAACCGGACCGAGCGGCGCGACCTGGTGGTGGCGCTGGGCGGTGGGGTGGTGGGCGACCTGGCGGGCTTCGTCGCTGCCACCTACCTTCGGGGGCTCCGGCTGGTTCAGATCCCGACCAGCCTGCTGGCTCAGGTGGATTCCAGCGTCGGTGGGAAGGTCGCCGTGAATCATCCGCTGGGGAAGAACCTGATCGGCTCGTTCTACCCACCTGTTCTGGTGGTCGCCGACACGTCCACCCTCTCCTCGCTGCCACTCCGAGAGCTGTCCGCCGCGCTGGCCGAGATCGCCAAGATGGGCATCATCATGGACCGGCCGCTCTTCGAGCGGCTGGAGACGGAGGTAGATCTCCTGCTGGGGTTGGACTCGAAGTCGCTAGTGGAGGTGATCGCCCGAACCGTGGAGTTGAAGGCGTGGGTTGTCCAGCAGGACGAAAGGGAGTCCGGGCTGCGAGCCATCCTGAACTACGGACACAGCTACGGGCACGCGGTGGAGGCGGTGACCGACTACAGACTCTACCGTCACGGCGAGGCGGTGGCGATAGGGATGGTCGGCGCGGGCCGGATTGCGCAATCCCTGGGGATGATAGACGCTGAGACGGCGTCGCGGCAGGAGACGCTGCTAACCCGCATGGGAATACCTGTGCGATGCCCTCGTCTCCCTGTCGATCGTCTACTCGAGGCGATGACCCACGACAAGAAGGCCAGTGAAGGGAAACTGTCCTGGGTGCTGCTGGAGGGGATAGGCAAGGTTACCGTCAGGCGAGACGTCCAGGGTTCCCTGGTCAGGCAGGTTCTGGAAGGGCTGGTGAGCTGAACAACGGCGTGAAATCGTCCGATTATCTAAAAGGGGCGGCCGTTTCGGCCGCTCAAGGGGAGACTATGACGTTGAAGATCGCGGTGGTAAACGGGCCTAACCTGGACATCCTGGGCAAGAGGGAGCCCAAGATCTACGGCGCAACCACACTGGCGGAGATCGAAGCCTGGCTGCGGCAAGAGGCACGATCCCTGAGTGTGGAACTCCAGTTCTTTCAGAGCAACAGCGAAGGGTCTATAATCGACTATCTGCACGAACTGGAAGGCGTGGTTCAGGGATTAGTGATCAACCCCGCGGCATTCAGCCACTATAGCGTCGCCATTCGGGATGCCCTGGCGTTTCTATCAATCCCTATTGTCGAGGTCCATCTATCGAACATTTACGCCAGGGAGGGCTTCAGACATCATTCCATCACCTCCGAGGTTGTGACTGCCCAGATTTCGGGACTGGGACATCGGGGCTATCTGCTAGCCCTTGAGGGACTATTAGCCCTTATCGAATCGACGCCTCGAACCGAATAATCATGTAGGGCTGATGCAACAGATGGATGGGAGTGGAGAGTGACGGAAGGGCCGGGTCGGGTCTTTGAGGCGATCTGTGCGCAAGCGGCAAAGGTCTTCTCTGCCGAGTCCTTCTCGATTGCTCTCCGCGGGCCGGGCCCGAACCAGATTACCTACGAGCTTGTGGTCGATAGAGGTGTTAGGCAGATCCCTCAGACCAGCGAGTTGGGAGATGGACTGAGCGATCTGATTGTAAGGACCGGCAAGCCTCTGCTGGTGCGCGACTTCGAGTTGGAGGACGGCACCCTTCCCCTCTCCTGGATGGGAGCCCCCATGATGACGGGGGATCGAGTGGTGGGCCTCCTCACCCTTCAGGCCCCTCGCCCCGACGCCTTCGATCGCAAGGACCTCTCCGTCCTCTGCATGATGGCGAATTGGGCCGCCTTCGCGGTGGAGTCTGACCGCCGCATCCGGGTTCAACAGCAGGAGGCCGAGTCTTCGGCTGCTCTACTTCAAGTCGCACGGGTTCTCTGCAAGGAGACCGACCAAGACGGGCTGTTCAGGGCCGTGTCGGAGATCGCAGGTACGGTGGTGGAGTGTATTGGCTGCTCCGTGTGGCTCTGGTCGGTGGACGGCCAGCAGTTCCAGCCCCTCTGGCGCCGCAGCGCGGCCACCAGGAAGGCCGAGCCTTTCGCCTCCGCCCCCATGATCCCGGCCGAGATCCCGTCGATTGCCGAGATGCATCGCACCAAGGATGTGGTGGTGGTCGGAGGGGTGGAGAGTGACCAGTTACGGGTGGTGGGTGACATGCTGGCGCTGGAGATACGCGCCATCGCCCTGGTTCCTCTGGCCAAAGACGGCGAGATAGTCGGACAGGTGCTGGTGGCGCGATCGCGTTCCGACGATGAGTTCGCGCCTGGTGAGGTGGATCTGCTGAGGGGCCTGGGCCACATGGTGGGGCTAGCGATCGAGAACCTCAGACATCACAGGCATGCGAGTGAGGCCGCGTCCTTGAGGGAGTTGAGCGAGGTCAAGTCACGGCTGATTTCCACCATATCCCACGAACTGCGAACGCCTCTCAGCTTCGTTCAGGCTGGCAGTGAACTGCTGATGCAGAGGCTCTTCGAGCCGGACCAATTGAGGCAGGTTGCAGGCCTCGTGAATCAGGGTGCTCTCCGGTTGGCCGAGGTGGTGGACGACATCATCGCGTTTGCCGACCTGCAGTCCGGATTCGTGCAACTCAACCTGGCACTGGCCAGCCCTGCTGTTGTGGTACGGGATGCGATCGAGGACGCCGCCGGTCCAACTCACGGACACCGAGTGCTGCTGGAGGCGGCGGAGCCGTTGCCGAAAGTCAAGACGGATGGGGAGAAGCTGAAGGCGGTGGTAGTTCGGTTGGTGCGTAACGCGCTGAACTTCTCGCAGGATCCCTCCGCCGTGCTCGTGCGGCTCTCCATGGGGATGGATCGACTGAGGGTAGAGGTGAGCGACAGTGGCTTCGGCATCCCCTCCGAAGAGATGGAGCGGGTCTTCGATCCCTTCTTCCGGGGCGAGGTGAGCCAGTCCCGCTGCATTCCTGGCACCGGGCTTGGCCTCTCTATTGTGAAGCAGTTGGTGGATACAATGGGCGGCGAAGTGTCCGTGCAGAGCAAGGTGGACAAGGGCACCGCGGTCGTCGTCTCCGTTCCCATCCAGAACCACGATTCTCCAGCGGTGACAGATCTGCAGGCCGGCTCGCTCTCAGATCCAGTCGCAGAAAACGACCACTCGCCAGAGCCGTAGACGGTTGGCTCTCGAACCGCGTCGGCCTCCCCTCTGCATGCAGGCACCGCGATGGGCTATCATGGACTCCACCCGAGTTCAGGAGGTCCTCTGTTGGTTTCCGACCCTGCGCGGTCCCGGCAGATCGCCATCTTCTACGTGGCCACCTTTCTCTTCTGGTCGTCCACCTACGTCTACATGCCGGTCCTTGCTGTGCACGCACAGCAGAACCTGGGAGCATCCATGGCCCTGGTGGGGATCATCGTGGGTTCCTACAGTCTCGCCCAATTCGCGCTGCGTGTTCCAATAGGCATCTGGTCCGACAGAATAGGCCGGCGGAAGCCGTTCATGGTGGCCGGCATGGTCGCGGCGGCGGTGGCTGGAGCGGGGCTGGCGCTCTCGACCGATCCCGAGTGGCTGGTAGTGTGGCGAGGGGTAAGCGGGGTAACGGCTGCTGCCTGGGTGGCCTACACGGTGCTGTTTTGCAGCTACTTTCCGTACAACCAGACCACTCGCGCCATGGGGTACCTGACCTTCGTGGCCGGCGCTTCTCAGATGGTCTCCACCTTCGCAGGCGGCCTCATCGCCCAGGAGTGGGGGTGGACCGTGCCGTTCTACGCTGCCGCCGGCCTTGGGCTTTTGGGGACCATTGCCGTGTTTCCGCTGGCAGAGAAGCCGTTGGCCGCCCGGGGTAGCGCGAATATGGGGCAGATGATTGCCATCGGGACTGTCCCGCTGCTGCTGGTGGTCTCCGTGGTTGCGATGCTGGGCAGTTGGACCCAGTGGGCGACCGTGAACGGCTTCTCCCTCGTCTACGCCGGGTTGTTGGGCGCAAGTCGCTCGGAACTGGGGATGTTGACCACGGCCGTGCAGGCGGCTTACACGATCAGTACCATAGGCAGTGCCTTCTTGGCCGAGCGGATTGGGCTTAAGTGGGCCGTGATGCTGGGGGTCGGACTGCAGGCCGTCGGGGCATTAATGGTCCCGGCAATGAACAACCTGCCGCTGATAGCCCTAACCCAAGCGATAGGCGGCGCAGGGCGAGGCATCTCATACCCACTATTGATGAGCCTGAGTATTAGGGCAGTGTCTCCACGGGACAGGGCTACGGCAATGGGGGTGTTCCAGGCCATTTACGCTATCGGGGGATTTGCAGGCCCTGCCTCGACCGGTCTGCTGGGCGACGCCTTCGGCATGAATAGCATTTTCCTCGTTGCTGCTATTGCGTCGATATTGGGGGTAATACTGGTCGCTGCCAAGGTGCCGCACAAAGAGATTGGCTGACCGACTGGATCCAGGCTAGGTGGCCATCCCTTTTCGCCCCGGTAGTGTGGCAGCGCCGAGGAGGCAGGTGAACGCGGAGAGCATCGCCGCGCAGCTCACCTGGATCCCCAACGCCGTGTAGCCGCCATAGCCTACCAGCAAGCCGCCCACGGCCGCTCCCACCATCAAGCCTATCTGATTGCTGGTTGCGGTGAACCCCATGGTGGCGCCTCGGCGGCTCTCCGGGACCTGGGAGATCAGCCACATCCAGGATGGACGGCCAAGTGAGTTGACCAGCCCGAAGGCAGAAGCCAGGACGGCGGTGGGGATCACCCCGGGAGTGGTCAGGAAGAGGGGGATTCCCCCCACCGCCGCGAGTAGCTGGAAGCCGGAGTAGAGCAGGACCGGGCGGTTGACGGCGTCGGCCATCCGGCCTCCCACGATGCTGCCGATCAGGGTGCCCGCGGCCGTGGCGAACAGGACGGGAACGACCTGGTCCAGCCTCAGTTCATAGGACTGCATCAAGAAGGCAGCCAGGTAAGTGCCCACTGTGGTGAATGCTGCCCTCTCCAGGGTGTTGGCGAGCAGCAGCAGTCGAGTCGATCTCTCCGACAGGACCAGAGCCAGACCCGCCATAGGATTTCCTGCCCGAGGGGTGGAATGGACTCGGGGGAAGCCCTTCCAGTTGAGCGCTGCGACTGCGAGTAGTATGGCTCCAAGCCCGGCGAAGGCCCACCTCCATCCGAAGAGTGCCGCGGCCTCTGCCAGGGCAGGCACGCCGATCACCGTGGCCAGCGACACCGCGGCCACCACCATCCCGAGGGCTCTGCCGCGGCGGCTGGCCGGGAAGAAGTCGGCTGCAGCGGACATTAAGTTAGGGCCGGTGGAGGCTCCCCCTATTCCTCCGAGTACCCTCATAACCAGTAGCGACTCGTAGCTCCATGCCTGGGACGCAACCAGGGTGGCGATCCCCAGGAGGGTGACGCCGGTGATGAAGACGGGGCGGCGGCCGTACTTGTCGGACAGGGCACCCATGAAGGGGGCGAGGATAGCCCACGGCACGGCTGCTGCCGCGGCCAGCACTCCCATGGCGCCGACCGTGGTATGGAAGTCGGCGGCGAAGTCCACCAGTAGCGGGGCCATCATGTTGACGTTGGTGACCACCACGAACATGCTGACCACCAGGAGGGTCATCAGACGCCCCTCGTTAATGAGTGGCGAAGGGGGGACGTCGGGGCAGAATTGGCTGGTAGGCGCGCCCGAAGAGGTAGCTTTGCCGCTTGGCGAGCGGCTATCGATTGCGGGCTCTTGAGGGGTTGCCATGGGCACAGCGGGCCTTTCCGGCGATACATGGAGCAGGTGATCGACCCAGCGAGGCACGGGCCGGGATGCCCCCTCGTGGACTCCAGGGGATAGCCGGCCCCCAACTCTGTGCAGCGTTGATAGCGGTCGGCCGGCGGTAGTATAGCATGCCTGAAAGCATGATCGCGCTCGTGGTAAAATCCCCTGTTGGCGTACAAGCCCGTTGTTGGCGGTCCCACCCTTCGCGGAGGTAGTTGGATGGACGTTGAAGTTGTTTTCCTTCCCCCCATAGCCACCGAGTTGCCCTCCAAGCTGTGCGTCGTGATCGACGTGCTGAGAGCAACCTCCACGCTGGTGTCGATGTTCGAGGCAGGCACCGACCGAATAGTGCTGGCGGAGAGCATCTCTTCTGCACTGACCTATGCGGAGGGCTGCGTGGAGCGGCCGTTGGTGTGCGGAGAGTCTGGGGGATTGCCGCCCGCCGGGTTCGACATGGGCAACTCCCCGCGCGAGTTCCATTCGGACAGGGTGAGGGGTAAGGAGCTTTGTTTCTACACGTCCAACGGCACCAGGGCTATACGCCGGTTGTCCGCCTCCCCCCTGGTGCTGGCCGGGTGCCTGCTCAACGGCAGGGCGCTGGCGCGAGCTGCGGTGCGCGAGGCGAAGGCCACGGGGTTGGACATCGCGCTGATCTGCTCCGGGGATTCCCTGGGAACGAAGTTTGCCATCGACGACGCCTTCACGGCGGGCTACCTGGTGACGCTGATGCAAGGGGAGACCGCCGGTCCCATCGAGGCCGATGCCGAGGTGGAGAGGCGATTCCTGCACAGGCGCGCGGTGCGGGAGGATGAGGTCGCGGGCGACATGGTGCTGGAGGAATCGGCCACGGCCGCGGTCCGGCTTTACAACTCCTATCTGCTTGAAGCGGGTTCCGCCGATATTGGCGCACCGCCACCGCACAAGGCGATCATGTCGGCCTTCTGGGAGTCCCACAACGCGCAGCTGCTGCGGCAGGTCGGCCTGGCGGAGGACGTTGTGCACTGCTCACAACTTGACATAAGCACAATAGTGCCGCGGTTGCAGGTTGAGGGCGAGCGCATGGTGTTGGTGAGGGGATAAGGGAAGGGGGATTGCCTGGTGTCGGAGAAACAGGTTAGGGCGGATGTAATTGAGCTGAGGGCGCGGATCGCCGAGATAGGGCGGTTGCTGGAGGCTGAGTATGGGCGTCCTGCGCCCAGACGAAAGCTGAGGCCGCTGGATGAGCTGATCCTCACCATCCTTTCCCAACACACCACCGACGCCAACTCCGGCCGGGCCTTCGAGAGACTGAAGGAGGCATTCCCCTCGTGGGAAGAAGCTCGGGACGCGGACCCCGCGGAGATAGCCGAGGCGATCCGGTGTGGCGGACTGGCCCGGATCAAGGCGGCTCGGATCAAGGAGTTGCTGCTGCGACTTTCGGCGGAGCTGGGCGCCCTGGATCTGGACTTCCTGTGCAGAACGGAAATGGAGGATGCCCGTCGCTTCCTGCTGGGGCTGGACGGGGTGGGACCGAAAACGGCGGCCTGCGTGCTGCTCTTTGCCTGCGACCTGCCGGCCTTTCCCGTGGATACCCACATTCACCGCGTGTCAAAACGGCTGGGGTTGATCCCACCGAAGGCGTCGGCCAAGGATGCCCACCAGATCCTGGAGGGCGCGGTCCCGGAAGGGGAGCTGTTCCCTTTCCACCTCAACTTGATCACCCACGGCCGGAGGGTGTGCAAGGCCCAGCGGCCCCTGTGCGAACGCTGCGTCCTCGCCCCTCACTGCGATTACTTCCTGGGGAGAGCTGACAGCGGTCAGCCATCGGCTGTCAATGATCAGCTCTCGGCGGGCAGCGATGAGTCAGGGAATGCATTTATCGACGCGACTCGTCCATCCGACCCGCAGAGAGTTCCTGTTCGTTGACGCTCAGCTTACGACGTCGGGCCGGTTGTGGTGCCCGGGCGATGTTATGGATTGTCGCCTGCCGGGAATCACGGTTGTCCGCGGTGGGCGCCACGTAGATCTCTGCGCCCTTGGGGCTCGTGTCTATTGCTAGAAGCTACGGTAAGTAGGTCAGCGGGTTCACCAGCCGGTCGTTGGAGCGCACCTCAAAGTGGAGGTGGGGCCCGGTGCTCTTGCCGGTCATGCCCGCTGAGCCGAGTTGCTGCCCCCTCTTCACCGTGTCCCCCAGCTTGACGTTGAAGGCTCCCAGGTGGGCATATAGCGACTTGAGCCCATTGCCATGGTCGATCACCACGTACCAACCATAGCCGGAGTCCGTCTGCTGGAGGTTCACCACCTTTCCCTCGGCCGCAGCGCGTACCGGCGTTCCCATTCCCGTAGCGATGTCGATGCCGGAGTGTCCGGCCTCCCCGAACTGCTGGGTTATCATCCCGGCAACAGGCCAGGCGAGTTGTCCATCGCCCTTGACCGGCGCCGGAGCAGGGGCGGCGGCCGCTGGAGCTGGAGCAGTGGCCTGAGCCGCGGCCAGTGGAGGCGGCACGGGCGTCGACGTCGGCGGTTTGGGTGCGGCGGTTGGCGGCACCCGGGTGGCCGTGGGAGTAGGGGTGGACGTTGGCACAGGGGAGTTCGTCGGCGTGGCGGTAACCGGAGCCGGCCTCCCACCTGGGATCACCAGGGTCTCCCCCACCTGAAGGATGTCCGTTGCACCGGGGCGGTTGCTTTCGGCAATCGCGGGGACCGTCACCCCGTACTGGAGAGCGATGCTGCTGAGGCTGTCCCCATCTTTCACCTGGTGGGCCAAACCACTCACCGGTAAGATCAGCAGGGTCTGCCCGACGGACAGGCTGTTGGGACTGGCGAGGCCGTTGGCCCAAAGAACTGTATCCTGGCTCACCCCAAAGCGCTCCGCGATCCTTCCCATGGTATCGCCCGCGCTTACCTGGTAGTACTTGCGGGGCTCCGCGGGCCTGGAGGTATTGGGAATCGGCGATGGAGTGGGGCTCGCCTCCGCTTCCGTTGGGGCGCCGGTGGGGCTTGCCGAGGGCGTCGCGGTGGGCGTGCCGGCCGATAGCGTCGGGTCTGGGGTGACGGTAGTCGTTGCCGAGGGTGTGAGGTCGAACCCGTCCGGGGTGGTGTTTGGCGTGGATGCCGCCCGAACGTTCGATTCCAGAGCGGAGTTCCAGACGCTCTCGTCCGGAACGATTTGGTTCTCGGCCTGGACCGTCCCGCCGTTTCTGACCCAGGGCACGAGCAGTGAAAGCCCGACTACCAGCAGGATCGTGGCGTGAAGAACCAATCGGGGCCTTCTGCCAACCTGCCAGATCACAGCTTTCCAGCGTGGAGCTCGCCTTCCGCGCTGGAATGTCGGTGGAGTAGCGTTCGGGTCCATATGCAGGGCCATTCCTTTGCCGGACGGCGGAATCGTTCTGTGCTGCCCTAGATTGTGCTGCTGGATTGGGGAGAGGGAACACCAACCGGCTACCGGCGATTATTTCTTCTAACAGGTTAAGGAAGTAGGCCGTGGATGTCAACCACGAAGCAGTCGGCCGTCAGCTACTAAACGGAGAAGCCGATGTTGCTGATGGAGGTGAGGTGATCGGTGGCGGCGACCTCCACCAGGTCCATTTTCCCGTCCCGCAGCTCGATCAGGTTCAGGGCGCAGTTGGGCTGTCGGGGGCCATCCCAGAGCTGGGAAAGCGGGAGGCCCAGAAGGTGGCAGACAACCACCCTGACGCCGGTGTTGTGGGTAATGGCGCACACCGTCTGGCCCTGGTGTTGCGCGCAGACCTCTTCCAAGAAGTGGAGCACTCGTTGCTGCACCTGGGCGACGGTTTCCCCGCCGGGCATTTTGTGGAGATGGGGATTGCTCCTCCAGTTGTCAAAGCTCTCGGGCCATCCTTCGCGGACCGCTTGATAGCCCCTGCCGGCCCACTCACCGCAGTCGATTTCCCGAAGCTCGGCTCTCGGGGTCACGAGGATGCCCGTCCGATCACCGATTACCCTCGCCGTCTGCATTGCCCTTCCCTGGTCGGAGGAGTAGATGGCATCGATCCCCTCGGGGGAAAGCCTCTCCGCCAGTTGAGCTGCCTGATGGAGCCCGTTCGGGGTGAGGGGCGAGTCGAAGTGCCCCTGGAAAATCTGCGCCGCATTCCATTCAGTCTCCGCGTGGCGCACGAGGAAGAGCCGTGTGGGCTTGATATCCAACTCCAGTCTCCATATGCGGGGTCGTGCCTGCCCCAACGGCCGCCCGAGTCAGGGACGACTCGGGCTTCTAGTACAGCACTCGCTCGTCGCCCACGCGGCGGGTCACCCGTTTCTCGTCCAGCTGCTCCATGATCGCCAGCGCATACTTGCGGCTGGTGTCGAGGCGGTCCCGGACCGCTGCCACCGTTATCGGTCCCTGCTGCCGGATCATCTCCACTATGGTTTCCACTATGGATAAGTAGCTCTGGCGGTCCAGGACGATCTCAGGGGCGATCTCGACGATCCTGCCCTGGTCCAGAAGCGCTACCATCAACTCGGCGCTCAGCCCGAACTGCGCCATCAATTCCGGCGACGAGGGTGGGGATGCCCCGGTCTTCTGAAGGAAGGCCATAGCCTCGTCCACGCGCCGTTGCTGGTCTTCGGTCATCCGCACCCGGTGTCCCGCGCGTGCCATCAACGGGCCATCCTGGAGGATCCGCCCCTCGGCCAGCAGCCGCGCTTCCACTCGGGTGAAGGACCTGGCTTCCAGCCCGCTTCGGCTCCGCACCTCCTCCCGAGGCATACCCCTGCGCAGTGGGTACTCGGCATGATATGCGGAGAGGCGCGACTCGATCTTCTCCGTCAGGTCAGCCCAGGCTCTCGCCGAGATCAGAACGCTCTGGCCATTGAGCACCGGGGCCGAGCTGGGGGCCCCTTTTGCGCCATCTAGCAGAAGCAGTCCCTGGCTGGAGACGAGCGCGCCAACCGCCTCCCTCACCTGCTCCTGGGGAAGGCCGGTCGTCCGAATCAGTTGTTGCATCTCCAGAGGGATGGTGGGAGGCATGTTCTGGAGAATGATCTCTTCCGGTGTCCCCTTCTCCAGCGTCCCGAGGCTCTCAACCACCTGCTCCTGGAATCGGCGGTGCCGCTTGGGATGGGGGTCCACCACCATGCCCCCGCCTACTGTAAAGCTGGGGGAGGGCATCCGGACGATGAACTGGTCGCCTCTGGCCACCGCTATCGGCTCTGCTAACCTCAGCTGCGCCCATCCACTCTGGCCAGGATCCAGCTTCTGGGCGTCGAGGAGGGAGAGCTTGGCCACCGCCTCTGCCGCGCCCGTGTGGAAGGTGAGGCTGTCGCCGTGCTCCAGCGGCTTCGGAGCGGCCTTGATGACCCGCAGACGAACGTCCACCGCCCTCGTCGGCCGGAGCCAACCAGCCAGGGTAACCACGTTCCCCCTCTGGATCTCCTCCACGGGCACGTTGACCAGGTTCACCGCCACGCGACTGCCGGGGCCCGCGGCTTCCACCTTCCGTTTGTGGGACTGGATCCCCCTCACCCGGGTCCTCTTTCCCTGGGGGAGTATCTCCACCTCCTGGCCCACCCGAAGCTCCCCGTCGATCAGGGTGCCGGTGACGACCGTCCCGAAACCGGCGATGCTGAACACCCTGTCCACGGGCACGCGAGGCTTGCCTGTATCGCTTCTGACTGGCACCGCCTTCAGCAGTCCGTCCAGGGCGTCAATCAACTCTGGCAACCCCTGGCGGGTTACGGAGGAGACGGGGATCAGGGCGGCGCCGGCCATGGAGGTGGGTGCCAGCCGCTCCTCCACCTCGGCCTTCACCAGTTCAAGCCATTCTTCTTCTACCAGGTCGGACTTGGTGATCGCGACGACTCCCCTGGAGATTCCCAGCAGGTCCAGGATGGCCAGGTGCTCGTCGGTCTGAGGCATGGGGCCCTCGTCGGCGGCTACCACCAGGAGCGCCACGTCTATGCCCCCCACGCCGGCCAGCATGTTCTTGATGAAGCGCTCGTGGCCGGGGACGTCTACTATGCTCACCTCTTGGCCGCTCGGCAGGGTTAGCCAGGCGAATCCCAGGTCGATGGTCATGCCCCGCACCTTCTCCTCACGGAGTCGGTCGGGGTCGATGCCGGTTAGCGCCTGGACCAGGGTGGACTTCCCGTGGTCTACGTGTCCCGCTGTGCCGATGACGTACACGCCTCTCCCTCGCGCGATCTGGTGCTTCAAGACGCATTATAGTCGCTCTGGGGCGAAACGCTCGAACTCTAGGACGACGACCTGCTCCGCGCGGCAGCGGCTGGCCAGTCCCGCATGCTTCTGGTTTGGCGTCAGGCAGAGAGGCGCGCCACCGCTATCAGATGGGCCGCTACCACGCGATCGTCTTCGGGGCGGACTGTGCGAAGGTCCAGCAGCAACCGATCGTGCTCCAGCCTCGCCACCAGGGGAGGGTCCTGGCGCCGGAGTCCGGCAGCCAACTCCATGGCTGACAACCGGTCCGGCCCCGGGCGGACGGCGACCAATCGGGTGGGCAGCGTCTCGCCGGGGAGGGACCCCCCGCCCACGGTGGAAAGGCCGGGGACGGTTTCGGCAGACAGGCCGGCCTGCCTGAGCTTCCGCGCCAGACGCAAAGCGCGGGCGTCCAGGTCGGAGAGGGGTGTCGAGATCATCCTCCACACCGGTATTCTCTCGATAGCCTCGCCCAAGATGTAGTGGCTCAGTGTTGCGGCCAGGGCAGCGATCGTCATCTTATCCACCCGGATCGCCCGCGCCAGTGGATGGCGACGCAGCCTATCCACAAGGTCGGCCTTGCCGGCAATCAGGCCCGCCTGGGGGCCGCCAAGCAGTTTGTCCCCGCTGAAGGCCACCAGATCTGCCCCGGCGGCCACCCTCTCCTGCACCATAGGCTCGTGCTGGAGGCCGAACCGCGAGCTGTCGAGCAGGGAGCCGCTGCCCAGGTCGTCCACCACGGGGACGCCGCGACGACGGCCCAGCTCCACCAACTCCTCAGTGGTGGCGGAGTGGACGAATCCCTCCACCCTGAAGTTGCTTGGGTGGACCTGGAGCAGCAGCGCCGTCTCCGGGGTGATTGCCTCGTCGTAGTCGCGTAGGTAGGTGCGATTGGTGGTGCCGACCTCCACCAGCCTTGCCCCACTCTGGCGCAGCACGTCCGGAATACGGAAGCCGCCGCCGATCTCCACGGCCTGCCCTCGGGACACGATCACCTCTCGCCCTTGAGCCAGGGTGGAGAGGATCAATAGGACGGCGCCGGCGTTGTTGTTCACCACCAGGGCGTCCTCGGCCCCGCTTATCCTGCGGACCAGATCGGAGATGTGGTCGTGGCGCGACCCTCGCGTCCCCTCCTCCAACCGGTACTCCAGGTTGCTGTAGCCCGATGCGACCATCTGGACGGCTCGCAGCGCATCGTCGCTCAAGGGGGCTCTGCCGAGATTCGTGTGGATGATGACGCCTGTGGCGTTGATGACGGGGCGAAGGGAGGGCCGAAACGACCGGTCGAGTCGCTCTTTGGCCGCATCCAGCAGGTCGGAGACAGTGGCGATCCGCTCTCCACGACGGATAGCGGCCCGGGCATCGTCAAGCGCCTGCCGAATCGATTGCACCGCCAGCTCTCGTGAGTAGCGACCGGAAAGCTCCTCGGCTGCATGCTCTTTCAGCAGCCGATCCACGCTGGGAAGTTGTCGGAGGGATGCCGTGGCATCGCTCATCCTACTGTCCTCATCAGCCTCAATCGCCAGATTCTACGGCCTTCCACGACACTCCAGTCCTAAGGAGATGTGCCGCACGAGATCCAACTCCGCGGGAGCAGTTGGAACTCTAGGTGACAAGTATAGTACACGGGTACGCCTACCACGACCCTGGCCCTTTTCTGTTAGACTAGCTTATAGCTGAACCGGTAGCCACCGGAACAGAGAGATTGGGCGAGATTTCCATCCCGCTGCATCATCCGTCCGCCCTCGCGTATTGGTGGTTGCCTACTCTTAAATCCCTGGAGCAGCAGTTCATGGCCGAGACGGCCCCGATGGTCGGCGTCGTGATCGTCAACTGGAACGGGCGCATCCATCTGGAGCGCTGCCTCGATGCCATGGCGTGCCAGATCACGCGTTCTTTTGAGGTCGTGGTGGTGGACAACGGCTCAGCCGATGGATCGGCGGAGATGGTTCGCCAGCGCTTCCCCCACGTCCGGCTTCTCTGCCAACCGCGCAATCTCGGTTTCGCCGAGGCCAACAACGTGGGGATCCGCCTCCTCAGCAACCCTTTCGTGGCCACGCTGAACAACGACACCGAGCCGCGACCCGACTGGCTGGATCAGTTGACGGCTCCTGCTTTGGTGGACGAACGGGTGGGGATGGTCGCCTCCAAGATGCTGTTTGCTCACCGACCTGGAGTGATCAACTCGGCGGGCATCGCCATGGATAGAGTTGGGATTGCCTGGGATCGCCTGGGAGGCCGGCCGGATCGGGGTGCCGGACCGGTGGAGGAGGTGTTCGGCCCGTGCGCGGGGGCCGCCCTCTACCGACGAAGCATGCTGGATGAGATCGGCCTGTTCGACCAGGAGTTCTTTGCTTATCTGGAGGACGTGGATTTGGCCTGGCGCGCCCGTCTGGCTGGATGGAAGTGTCTCTACGCCCCAGCCGCCGTGGTCAGTCACGTGCACTCGGCGACGGGCGTGGAAGGGTCCCCCTTCAAGAGCTACCAGTTGGGGCGCAACAAGCTGTGGACCATCGCGAAGAACTATCCGTCGCCCCAGCTTTACCTGGCACTGCCCATGATTGCGGCCTACGATTTGGCTGCCGTCTTGTACGGGATCGTGGCAAGGCGGGATCTGGCCGCCCTGAGGGGAAGGCTGGCCGGCCTGTCCGGGCTGCCCCGGCAGTGGCGGAAGCGGCGCGGCGTGCAGAAGCTGAGGCGGGTGACCTACTCTGATCTGGCGAAACAAATGTCGCCGATAGCGACGCCATTCGGAGTGCTGGCGCGCTACCGGCACCTGCGTTTGGAGGAAGCATGCTGAGCTCAGACGAGATCGAGGCCATCATACCTCACCGATATCCCTTCCTGTTAGTGGACCGGATAGTCGAGTTGGAGGAGGGGGTACGGGCAGTTGGGATCAAGGCGGTCTCCGCCAACGAGCCCCAATTCCAGGGCCACTTTCCAGGGTTCAAAGTGATGCCTGGAGTGTTGATCGTGGAGGCTCTTGCCCAGGTAGGTGCCGTGGTGCTCCTCAAGATCCCGGAGAACCATGGCAAGGTGGCCTTCCTCGCCGGCCTCGATGGATTCCGCTTTAGGAAGCAGGTGTTCCCGGGGGACACCTTGAGGCTGGAGGTTCAGCTCACCAGGATGCGCGGTCCCTTGGGGAAGGGGAGTGCTCGGGCCACCGTAGCTGACGATGTGGTCGCGGAGGGGGAGTTGATGTTTGCCATCGGTCCCTCCAGCACAGCCCTGGGGCCGAAGCCGGTCGACCGCGGCCATGTAGATAATGGAGGCCAATCATAGAGATCTCTCTCGCATGCCCCTGTACCCAGATGAGCCCCGCCGGTACCGGCAATCGCACGTCGTTTCGGCGTGTGCTTCTCACGGCCGCCGGCGGAGCGACCAAGTTCTCAGTGCCCCAAAGGGTGGGGCTCGAGCTTCCCAAGAAGCCGAAAGTGTTGCTGATTCGCCCTGATCATCTGGGCGATCTGCTGCTCACGTCGCCGGCCGTCGAGCTTCTGCGAAATGGGCTGCCGGACGCCCATCTCACAATGCTCGTCGGCCCATGGTCTACCGACGTGGCCAGCCGCGACCCCCTGCTCGACGAAGTGCTTACCTTGCCCTTCCCGGGCTTCACTCGTGGTGACAGGGGCTCACCCTTGGCGCCCTACGCGCTGCTCTGTCGAGAGGCGGCAACGCTGAAGCGCAGGCGGTTCGACGCCGCCCTGGTCTTGCGCTTCGACCATTGGTGGGGAGCCTGGTTGTCGGCGCTGGCGGGGATTCCGATCCGGATCGGATTTGGAGTGAAGGAGTGCCAGCCCTTCCTCACCCATATGGTGCAGCCGTCGGAACGAGTCCATTGGAGTGAGCAGTCGCTGGAGGTCGCAAGACGGCTGTTGCGGCTGAAGGGAAAACCGCAGGCGGTGGAGGCAACCGAGCCGCTAGGGCTGCGATTCGGCGTCCGGCCGGAGGATTTGTCCGGCGCGGATCGGATGCTGGAAGAGCTTCAGCTTGACCCCGGTCGGGTTGTGGTTGCCTTTCATCCAGGCAGTGGATCGCCCCTGAAGCTGTGGTCGGAGGATAGCTGGGTTGAGTTGGGGCAGGCCCTCGCCTCGAAGGGGGCTCAGCTCTTGGTCACCGGGAACGGGGCGGAGGCGGGCGTTGCCGCGCGGATCGCGGCAGCAGTGCCGGGTGGCCTATCGCTGGCCGGGAAGACCGAACTTGGGACTCTGGCGGCCGTCTACAGTCGCTGCAATCTGGTGGTGGGTACGGACAACGGGCCGCTCCATCTTGCCGTGGCGCTGGACGTGCCCTCGCTCCGGCTCTTCGGTCCCACCGATCCGGCGGTATTCGGGCCATGGGGTGATACGGCCAGGCACCGGGTCGTGACGGGGGGATGGGCCGATGCTCCCTGCAGCAGGCTGGATCTAGAGATGCCCGACGGCAGTCCGCCGCCCTGTATGTGTTCGATAGGAGTGGAGGCGGTGGCACGCGAGTGCGAGGCGTTGCTGGGCGCCGTGTAGCGTCGGGGCCGCGGGGCATAGGGCCAGCACTCGGCTGCTTCAGTTGGGATTGAGAGGGCTATCGGTGAGTTCTCCGCTAAAGCGGGCGGGAAAGTCCACGGCGTGGACGGGCGCGGATCTCCTCTTCTCCTCGTGGGGGCTGCTGCGGGAGAGAGGGGGCGGGCCGCGTGTGCCGGACTTGCGCGAGATTCGCTCCATCTTGGCCATACGGCTGGACCTGCTGGGCGACCTGCTGTTCACCCTCCCTGCCATCGCCGCGCTGAGGGAGGCGGCTCCCCAGGCTCGGCTGTCACTCCTGGTGCTGCCCTACACCGCTGGTCTTGCCCGGATGGTGCCGGGGGTCGACAGGGTGGTGGCAGTGGACGTCAACCGCTGGAGGCGGCCAGAAGCCTGGGCGAGCGGAGTCGCATTTCGAGAGGTGAAGGCATCCGCGGAGGAGTTGAGATCCGAGCAGTACGACCTCTGCGTCAGCTTCTATGGGAGAGTTGGTGCCGCGGCGGCCATATTGAGCGGGGCCCGGTGCCTGGTGGGCTATCGGAGCGAGGGGTACCTCTCCTGTTTTGATCTGGCGGTTAGCGGCCGGCGCTACCTGGAAGGGAAGCACGAGTCGGAATATTGTCTCGACCTGGTGCGGGCGATGGGTGTGGGCGCGATCGCAAAGGTTCCCGCTCTAACGATCGATCCATCCACACGCTTTCGCGCCGACGTGATCCTCTCAGCCCTGGGCGGCCTGGCCACGGATAGACTGGTGGCACTGCACCCTGGTGCGCTGAACATGGCGGCCAAAAGGTGGCTGCCGGAGCGGTGGGCCAAGGTCGCGGACCTGGTGCAGGGAGAGGCCGGCTGCCGGATCGTGCTGGTTGGGTCCACTGCGGAGGCACCCCTAGTGGATCAGGTGAGAGGCTGCATGGAGACGGAACCGCTGGTAGCCGCGGGGCGGACCACCCTATCCGAGTTGGCCGCGCTGCTGAGCCGATGCAGCCTCTTCCTGGGGGGTGACAGCGGCCCCCTGCACCTCGCCTCCGCATTGGGGATACCCTCCGTTTCTCTCTACGGCCCCACCGATCCATCCACCAATGGTCCGATCGGGGCCGACTCCCGGGTGATTCGAACCGAGGTGGACTGCAGCCCCTGCTACGATCTGAGCGTGCCGCGGGGGTGCAGGCGCGGCGACGACATCTGCATGAGCGGCATAGCCGTGGATCAGGTGTGGCCCGCGGTGAGGGAGATGCTGTCCAGTGTCTGAGCGACTCACCCCAGAACCCAGAACCCGGAACCCAGAACCCAGCAGTCACCCCTCTCTCCGCCGGATCCTGGTAGTCAAGTTGGCAGGCATCGGCGATCTATTGACTGCCTTTCCCGCCATGGAGGCGCTGCGAAAGTGCCACCCCGAGGCCGAGATTTCCGCCCTTGTCACCCCGGCCACTGCTCCGATGCTGGAGGGAGCTGGGCTGGTGGATCGGGTGATTGTGCTGGACAAGTACCTCTTCGACGATGCCGGTGGATTCCTGAACCCCCGCGCCTTGACCGGCCTCTGGGCTCTGGCGGCACGGCTTCGGGCAATGCACTTCGACGCGGCGATCCTACTGCACCACATGGTGTTCTGGTCTGGGGTGGTCAAGTACGGTTTTCTGATGCTGGCCACGGCTGCTCGGTTCCGGGTGGGGTTGGACGACGGGCGTGCCCGTTTCCTGAACCTCTCGGTGCGAGACCGGGGATTTGGAGGCCGGCATGAGGTGGAATACTGGCTTGAGGTGGTCGGGCTGCTTGGGGCTATCGATCCTCAACCAGTAGTGGTACGCGTTCGCTGGGGCGATGCGGAGGATTCCTACGCGGACGAGGCCTGGGGCGGGCTTGGCCTAGTTGCCACCGATCGGGTGGTTGCTATCCACCCCGGGTCCGGCTCCTACAGTCCGGTGCGTCGCTGGTCGCCTCGCGGCTTTGCGGCTGTGGCCGATTCCCTTGCCTCGGTTGGCCTCAAGCCGCTGGTGGTGGCCGGACCCGATGAGGAAGATCTTGCTGCCAGCGTGCTCGCTGCCGCCCAGTGCCGGCCGCTCCTCCTGAAGGCTGTCCCTGGCCCACTACACCTTGCCGCCATACTCTCGCGCTGCCGGCTGTTCGTCGGCAACGACAGCGGGGTCACCCAGATCGCCTTTGCGGCGGGAGTGCCGGTTGTGGCGCTGTTCGGCCCTTCCAATCGATGGGCGTGGGCGCCCTACGACCCGGCCGGGGAGCGGAGCCGGGTGGTCAGCCTCGACCTTGGATGTAGCCCATGCCTCTACGTCGGGCAGTCGCTTGGCCTGCGCAACGGCTGCGGCAATCCCCTCTGCATGCTCCAAATTACTCCTGATGCAGTGGTCGCCGCCGCCAAGGAACTGATGGCTGCCACGGAGTCGCGTCCTCAATAGGGCTATGCATGCCCGTTCTAGCGACGTAGGATGACTCTGTCCCGGGTGCGGAACGTGCTAAACTGAGCCAATTACCGGTGTTTTCCTGGGGGGGTCGATTTGGCTGTCGAGAGCGAGAGAAGAGCGGCGCCGCGTTGCGTCAATCATCCAGATACCGAGACCAATCTCCGCTGCAGCCGCTGCGAAAGGCCAATATGTTTCCGCTGCGTGATCCAGACGCCGGTTGGGGGACGCTGTCGCGAGTGCGCGCACCTCAAGAAAGCGCCGATGTTCCAGGTCGGAAGAGCCCGCTTCCTCAAGGCGACGGGGATGGGGCTAGCGGTGGCGCTTGCCGGGGGCTACCTGCTGACACAGCTAGGGCCTGCCTCGATGTTTTCCTCCCTCTTGCTAGTGCTGTTGGGATATCTGGTCGGCGAGGCGGTGAGCCGTGGGGCTGGCAGGAGGATATCTCGTGAGCTGGTGTGGTTGGCCGGCGGCCTGACGGTCTTGGGCGTGGTGTTTGGGAGGGTGGCGATGGTGCTCACCAGGATCCCGGAGAGCTTACCCCTGGGGATGAGGCTGGAGGCGGCCGCAAGCTTTGGCATGCTGGAGATCGTTGGAAACCTCTTCGGCTTACTCTTCCTCGTATTGGCAGTTGTGGTGGCGACCAGCCGCGTGCGATAGGGCTGTCGTCGGAGGGTGGAGTTGAATAGGAACCGGCTTCTGGAGATACTTCCCGGGTTTCAGGACAAGCGGGTGCTGGTGGTGGGGGATCTCTTCCTGGACGAGTATCTGGTGGGCAAGCCTACCAGGATCTCCCGCGAGGCCCCTGTGCTCATTCTGGAGTTCGAGAAGCGCTACGCCCTGCCGGGAGGGGGAACCAACCCCGCACGCAACCTCTGCTCCCTCGGGGCCGAGGCACTGATGGTGGGCATAGTGGGGGAGGATGACGCCGGC
>Ga0209014_10000099_pt1 | contig 45228 bp, 38 predicted proteins | sample BarGraNGADG00212_FD_184491 | JGI IMG/M metagenome (GOLD analysis project Ga0209014, IMG submission 184491) | Arctic peat soil microbial communities from Barrow, Alaska - Barrow Graham LP Ref core NGADG0002-212 (SPAdes) (version 2) | ecosystem: Environmental > Terrestrial > Soil > Wetlands >...
TCCTCGATCGCCCGCCGGACGACGGTGGCGATGTCCTCGTCGGTCAGCGGCTCCAGGCGCCAGACGCGCATCCGCGACAGGAGGGCGGAGTTGACCTCGAAGTAGGGGTTCTCCGTGGTCGCCCCGACGAGGGTCACGGTGCCGTCCTCGACGTGCGGCAGCAGCGCGTCCTGCTGGGCCTTGTTGAAGCGGTGGATCTCGTCGATGAACAGGACGCTTCGGCGACCCTCGAGGGTCAGGCGCTCCTGGGCGCCAGCAATCGTGGCGCGCACCTCGGCGACGCCGGACATGACGGCCGACAGGGAATGGAAGTCGGCGCCGATCGTGTCCGCGAGGAGCCGCGCGAGCGAGGTCTTCCCCGTGCCCGGCGGGCCCCACAGGAGCAGCGACGAGAGATGACCGCGGGCGACGGACCGGCGGAGCGGGCCGCGCTCGCCGACGAGCTGCTCCTGGCCGACGAACTCGTCCAGGTTGCGCGGGCGCATCCGGGCGGCGAGGGGCTGTCGCTCCGGGGGCGGCCGGAACAGGGCTTCGGGGCGAGCACCGGAGACGGAGCGCCGAGGGGGCATGGGGGCGATGGTAGCGCCCCGGGGTCCGGGAGCCAGCGCCTCCTGCCGGCCGGCGGACGCCGCCCCGGTCAGCGGACGGCGGGCCCGAACACCGAGGCCGCCATCGCGCGTGCCTCGTCCAACTTCGGCTTCTCGGCGTCGGTGTCGTAGGTCTGCTTGCCGGCGGCCGTCTCGACGGTGATCTTGAGGAACTGCTGCTCGGTGACGTCGTCGTCCGAGCCCGAGCTCCGCGTCTTGCGCTCGATCTTGATGCTCCGGACGTCAGCCGGGCCAAGCGCGCTGTTGCCCGGGGTCTCGGCCAGGATCGCGGCCGGATCGGCGCCCCGGTACTGCGACCCGAACGAGAAGCTCGACTTGAGCTGCGCGCCCCATTGCGAGAGGAAGCCCCCGCCCTGCTCCTTCGCGGCGGCGCGCGAGCGCTCGATCTGGGCGTTGACGAGGTCCTTCGTCATCTCGGCCAGGATCAGCCGCCGGTCCGTGAACACGAGCGTATAGGCCTTCGAGGAGAAGAACCCGGTCTTGATCCGTGCCGTCGGGATGACCCCGATCACCGTCTCGTCCGTCATGCGTCCGCGGCTCCGCGCTGGTCGCAACCCGGCGTTGTCCCGGGTCCGCCCGGCGATCGTCACGCGGACGGTCCGCCGCTCACATGACCGAGAAGTCCCGCGCGGGATCAGCCGATCGGCACGATCTTGGCGACATCGATGACGATCCAGAGACCGAACAGGACCGCGAACAGGAGCGCCGCGATACGGACGATGTCCTTCACGTCACGGGCGACGTAGGCGTATTCGACCTCTGCCCGAAGCTCGAGCGAGCTCGGCGCGCTCCGCCCACTCGCCTTGGCCCGCGGCTGGGTGCGGGTGCGGGCGTTCTCCGCGGCGCGCTCCTCGGCGAGCAGCTGTGCCTCGAGCTCTGCGGCGCGGGCCAGCTCGGCCTCGGTCAGGCCAGCGGGGCGAGGTGCAACGGATGCGGTCGTACCGCCGGCGGCCGCGGGCGGTACGGCAGGCGCGGGTCGCCGATCGATGGGCCGGCGCTGGCCGGGACGGACATGACCGCGGGCGCGCTTCGCCATGGCGGGGTTCGAGGCCTCCTGCTTCGAGCGGCCTGCGCGGGCGCGGGACCGTCGGCCGCAGAGGATACACCGGGTGGCGCCCGCGCCGGTGACGCGTGCGGGGAGAGGACCGGCTGGTATCCTCGGACGGCTCGCCCGGAGGACCCCTTGGACTCGCTCAACAGCCTCGTCACCCCGTACCTCGGCGCCATCGTCGTCCTGCTGGCGGCTGCCTGCATCGGGCTGCTGGTCGCCGTGGCCCTGCTCGCCCGCCGCACGGCCCGGCTCGATGAGCGGCTTCGCGGCCTCACCCGGGGCGCGGAGGGCCAGAGCCTCGAGGCGATCCTCGAGGACCACCTCGGCCAGGTCCATGACATCGGTATCCGGGTGGACACGCTTGCGACCCGCGCGGCGGTCCTCGAGGCGGTGCAGCGCAAGGCGGTCCAGCGCGTCGGTCTCGTCCGGTTCAACCCGTTCGAGGACACCGGCGGCAACCAGAGCTTCGCGCTCGCGCTCCTCGACGCGAACGGCGACGGGCTCATCGTCAGCAGCCTGCATGCCCGGACCCTGACCCGCGTCTACGGCAAGGCCGTTGTCGGCGGCAAGTCCGAGGCGGCCCTGTCGGACGAGGAGTCGGCGGCCCTGCGCCAGGCGCTCGCCTCGGGTCCGGGTCCCGCCAGGCCCGGCTGACCCGCCCCGGGGCCGTGACACCAGAGCTGGCACGGAGGCCGCGCATGATGGCGCCGTGTCCCGGAAACCCACGCCCCCTGCTCCAGGTCCCGCCGCCGGCGCCCAGCCCGCGGACCGGCCCCGACGCGTGAAGCGACGCGGCGTGCGCGGCGCGCCCGAGCCCCTGGTCCAGATCCCCGTGTGGGGCCAGGCGGAGCCGTCTGCGGAGAATTCGCCCGGGCCGGATGGCACGGACGCGCTGCTGGCCGGGCTCAACCCGGAGCAACGGCGCGCCGTGGTGCACGGCGATGGGCCGCTCCTGGTGGTCGCCGGCGCCGGCACGGGCAAGACGCAGGTCATCACGCGCCGCATCGCGTGGCTGATCGCCACGCGTCGTGCGAAGCCGTCCGAGATCCTGGCCCTCACGTTCACGGACCAGGCCGCGGACGAGATGCAGGTCCGCGTGGACCAGCTCGTGCCGTACGGCTACACGGACACCGCGATCAGCACCTTCCACGCGTTCGGGGACCGGATCGTCAGGGAGTTCGCGTTAGAGCTGGGGCTGCCGGCCGACATCCGGGTGCTGTCACGTCCGGAGACCGTGGTGTTCATGCGGGAACACCTGTTCGAGTTCGACCTGGACCAGTACCGCCCGCTGGGGGACCCGACCAGGTTCCTGGATGCGCTGGCCACGCTGTTCTCCCGGGCCAAGGACGAGGACGTCTCGCCCGAGGCATACCTCGCGCATGCCGCGTGCCTGGCGGGAGAGGCCGCGGCGGCGTCCGCGACGGTCGCGGCCCTGGCCGACGCGGGAACCGAGGCGGAGCGGGATGCCGCCGCTGCGCTGGAGGAGGAGGCACGCCGGCAGGGCGAGCTGGCCCGGGCGTACGCGCGCTACCAGGCGCTCCTCGCCGCGAACGGCGCCATCGACTTCGGGGACCAGGTCTCGCTCGCGCTGCGGCTCCTGCGGGAGTCCCCGGCGGCCCGCGAGTCGGTCCAGCGGCGGTTCCGGTACGTGCTGGTGGACGAGTTCCAGGACACGAACCGGGCACAGGCGGAGCTGGTCGCGCTGGTCGCGCAGCGGCATCGCAACGTCACGGTGGTGGGTGACGATGACCAGTCCATCTACAAGTTCCGCGGCGCGGCGATCAGCAACATCCTCGAGTTCCGGGAGCGGTACAAGCGCGCGAAGATGGTCGTGCTCCGGCGGAACTACCGGTCGCGCCCGCCCATCCTGGATGCCTCGTACCGCCTGGTCCGCCACAACGACCCGGACCGGCTCGAGGTCCGCGCCGGCATCGTCAAGAAGCTCGTGCCGCAACGGGGCGGGAAGGATGCGCCCGCGGTCCGGCATGAGGCATTCGCCAGCGGTGCGGAGGAGGCGGACTGGATCGCCCGTGACATCGCACGCCGGATCCGGGAGGGCGCCCGGCCGCAGGATGTCGCCGTCCTCGTCCGCTCCAACGCCGCTGCGGACGCGGTCCTTCGCTCGCTCAACCTCGAGGGGATCCCGTGGCGGTTCTCCGGGACGAGCGGCCTGTATGCGCGCCCGGAGGTCAAGCTCCTGCTGGCGTTCCTGCGGGCGATCGCAGACCCGGCCTCGTCGGTTGACGTGTATGCGCTGGCGGCGTCGGAGCTGTACGGCCTGGGTGGTGTGGATCTCGTCAGCATCATGCAGATGGCGCGGCGCCGGAACCGGTCCGTGTACGAGGTCCTCGAGGAGCTCGGCCGGCAGCCGGGGATCCTGCGGCTGACGCCGGAGACCCGCGTTGGTGCCGCGAAGCTGGTGGCGGACCTTGGCGCCTACGTGGAGCTGGCGCACCAGCGACCCGCCGGCGAGGTCGTCTACGCGTTCCTCAAGGAGTCGGGCTGGCTCAAGCGGCTGGCCGAGGCCGAGACGGTGGCGGCCGAGGAGGCGCTGTCCAACATCGCCCGCTTCTTCGACATCGTCCGTGCCCAGTCGGCGCTGCTCGCGGACGATCGCGCGGTGTTCCTGGCGCGTCACCTGCAGACGCTGATCCTGGCCGGGGACGATCCGCCCACGGCGGACATCGACCCGGATGCGAACGCGGTCGCGGTCATGACCGTCCACAAGGCGAAGGGGCTCGAGTTCCCGTTCGTCTACCTGCCCGGGCTGGTCAGTGGGCGGTTCCCCACGGTGGGCCGGCGCGAGCCGCTCGGCCTGCCGCTGGCGCTGGTCAACGAGATCCTCCCGGAGGGGGACTACCAGCTCCAGGAGGAGCGGCGCCTGTTCTACGTCGGCATGACGCGGGCGCGGGACGAGCTGGTCCTGTCGCACGCGGCGGACTACGGCGGCCAGCGGGCGCGGCGGGTCTCGCCGTTCGTGCTCGAGGCGCTGGACCTGCCGGTGGCGGCCGGGGCATCGGGCGCTGGTGCGAAGGCGTCGTCACCGCTGGAGCGGATGGCGGGCCTCGAGCAGACCGCCGGCGCGCCCGCCCAACCGCGCGAGCGCTCGGGGGAGCCCCTGATGCTCTCCTTCTACGCGATCGACGACTACCTCACCTGTCCGCTCAAGTACAAGTTCGCGCACCTGCTGCGGGTGCCGCTGGCGCCCCACCACTCGATCATCTACGGGTCCGCGCTCCATGCCGCCGTCTCCGAGTTCCACAAGCGCCACGCCCACGGTGAGGTGATGACCGAGGAGGCGCTCGTCGAGGCGTTCATGGCGGCTTGGAGGAACGAGGGATTCCTCTCCCGCGAGCACGAGGAGGCGCGGCTGGCCGCCGGGCGGGCGGCGCTGCGCCGCTTCCGCGAGGAGCAGCTGGCACCCGGCGCGGTGATCCCGGCCTACGTGGAACGGGACTTCAGCTTCATGCTGGACGGAGACCGCGTCCGCGGCCGGTACGACCGCGTGGACATCACGCCCCGGGCGCAGCTAGCGGCGGGAGATGCCGGTCCGGCAGCTGATGAGGCTCGGGGCTCCGGCCCGGGAGGCGCCGAGGGCCTGGCGTCGGCGTCGGGCGCGGACGTCGTGGAGCCGACCCTGGGCCTTGCGCCCGAGCGGGTGGTGATCACGGACTACAAGTCGTCCGACGTCCGGGACCCGGTCAAGGCCCGGCAGCGCGCGAAGGAGTCCCTCCAGCTGTCGATCTACGCGATGGGCTACGAGGCGATGACCGGCCGCCTGCCGGACGCCGTCGCCCTGTACTTCCTGGAGTCCGGGCTGGTGGGCACGGCGCCCGTGGAGCGCAAGCGGATCGAGAAGGCGCGCGAGTCCATCAGGGCCGCCGCCGCCGGGATCCGGGCGCGGAGCTTCGCCGCCAAGCCGGACCATCTCGCCTGCAGCTACTGCGCCTTCCGGGAGATCTGCCCGGCCTCCGCGGTCCGCTGAGCCGTGACGGAGCTGGCGGCCGACGCACGCGCCGCGCTGGCGGACGTGCTCAGGGGCGGCCGTCGCGGCGTCGTCGTCCAGGCGGACAACCTCGACGTCCTGGGGGCGATCCCTGACGGCGTGGTGGACCTCGTGTACGCGGATCCGCCGTTCGGGACCGGCGACGTCCAGCTCCTGACCTCCATCCGCACCGGGGTGGGGGAGCGGACCCGGCGCGGCTTCGGCGGCCGCGAGGTGGCCTGGGAGGTGGTCGGCGAGCAGGCCTGGGCGGACAACCTGCCGCTACCGGAGCACCTCGCCGCGCTGCGCGCCCGGGTGGAGGAGATCCGGCGCGTCCTGGCACCCCATGGGTCGCTGTACCTGCACGTGGACTGGCGGACGGTCCACCACGTGCGGCTCCTGCTGGACGAGGTGTTCGGCCCGGAGCGGTTTCTCAACGAGCTTGTCTGGGCCTACGACTACGGCGGCCGGGCCCGGGACCGCTGGCCCCGCAAGCACGACACGATCCTGTGGTACGCCAAGGGCGACACGTGGACCTTCGACCGCGACCAGATCGCCCGGATCCCGTACATGGCCCCCGGCCTCGTGGGCCCGGAGAAGGCGGCCCGGGGCAAGCTGCCCACCGACGTCTGGTGGATGACGATCGTGCCGCCGGCATCGGCGGAGCGGACGGGGTACCCGACGCAGAAGCCGGTCCGCCTGCTGGAGCGGATCGTGGCGGCGTCCAGCCGGCCGGGGGACCTGGTGCTTGACCCGTACGCCGGGAGCGGGACGACGGGGGTGGCCGCCGCGAGACTTGGGCGGCGGTGGCTGCTCGTGGACAGGAACCCAGCAGCGGTGGCAATCGCGCTCGAGCGGCTGGCGGGCGATACCGGGAGCCGCGAATGATCGAGGCGATCACGCTGGACTTCGGCAACACGCTGGTCCCGGTGCCGGCGGCCGGCCTCCGCGTGGTGGTCGCGGAGACCGCAGGCTCGATGGCCGCACGACTTGGACCCTTCGACGCGGACGAGGTGCTCCGGCTCTGGGGGGAGGAACGGGAGCGCCAGTTCCGGGAGGAGGTCCCGCAGTTCCGCGAGGTGGACCTCGCCCAGCGGGTCGCGCGGATCCTGGCCCGCCTGCGCGGGATGACGCCGCCGGCTGTCGCGGAGCGCTGGGACGACGTGGCGGCGGCAGTCCTCAGCGAACCGGGTGAGGTGGCCTGGGTCCTGGACGTCTACTCGCGCGGGTTCGTGGCCGCCCTGCCGCCGGCCGCCGGGGCCTCCGAGCTGCTCGCCCGCCTGGCCCCGCGCTACCGGCTGGCGATCCTCTCGAACTGGCCGCTGGCCGCGACCATCGACCGGTACCTGGAGGCAGCCGGCTGGGCGCCGCACCTGGCGGCCGTGGTGGTGAGCCAGCGCGTCGGGACGATCAAGCCGCACCCGGCGATCTTCGCCGCCGCGAGGAAGGCGTTGGGGGACCCACCGCCAGCCGCGATCCTCCACGTGGGCGACGACTGGGCGGCGGACGTCGTCGGGGCGAAGCGGGCGGGGTGGCTCGCCGCGTACCTGGCATCCCGGCCGGGCGACTCGCCACTCCCCGGCAGCGGACGGGATGACACGGTGGCGGCCGACCTGGATCTGGCGACGCTTGCCGATCTGGAGCCCGCGCTTGCCGCGCTGGAGGCGCGCCCACGGTAGGCTGCTCCGCATGGAGACCCGGGACCGCATCGCGAACGTGGCCCTGCTCGTTGCCGCCGTGGCCGCGTGGGTCCTCGTCGGACTGCTGGTCACGACGAGGGATCCGTATGCCGATCCGATGGCCGGGTACCTCGGCGCGCTCATGATCGGCCTCGCGGTCGGCATCACCGCCACGCCCCTGATGTGGCTGTTCGTCTTCGGCCGCCACCGCCGCATCGCCTACAGCGGCGACTGGCTTCGTGCCGCCCGCCGCGGCGCCTGGATCGGCCTGCTCGTGGCAGTGGTCGTGATCCTCCGCCTCGTGGACGCGTTCCAGGTCCCGATCGTCCTGTTCCTCGCCGCCATCTTCGTCGTGGCCGAGATCACCCTCTCGGCCGAGCGCTAGGAGACCCCAGTGACCGACTCGCCGCTCGCCGCGCGCCCCGCTGAACCGTTCGCTGACGTCAAGGCGCGAGCCGCCGCCGCGGTGGAGGGCTCCCGCGAGGAGATCCTGGACCTCTCGCACCGCATCCACGCCAACCCCGAGCCGGCCTTCGAGGAGGTGCAGGCGGCGGCATGGGTCGCGGAGGCGGTCGCCCGCCACGGGTACGCGGTGGAGCATCCGGCGGGAAGTCTCGCGACGGCCGTCCGGGGACGGCTGACCGGCGGCCTGGGAGCCGATGGGCCGCGCATCGGGATCCTCGCCGAGTACGACTCGCTGCCGGGTCTCGGCCACGGCTGCGGCCACAACACGATGGCGTCGTCCGGGGTCGGCGCGGCCATCGCGCTGGCGGCCGTCCGGGACCAGTGGGCCGGCGAGGTGGTGTTCCTCGGCACGCCCGCGGAGGAGCGGGGGAGCGGCAAGGCGATCATGCTGGAGGACGGCCTGTTCGAGGGCCTGGACGCGGCGCTCCTGTTCCATCCCTGCGACCGGAACCACGTGGAGATCGCGCCGCTCGCGTCGGAGGACGTGGTGGTCGTGTTCACGGGGCTCCAGTCGCACGCGGCGAGCGAGCCGTGGCTGGGAAGGAACGCGCTCGACGCGATGATCGCGCTGTTCGTCTCGGTGGGGCTCTGGCGCCAGCAGCTCCCGCCGCACTGCCGCGTGCACGGGATCATCCAGGAAGGCGGCACGGCGGCGAACATCATCCCGGCCCGCACCCGGGCCTGGTTCATGATCCGCAGCGCCGACCAGCCGTTCTACGAGGTCATGAAGGCCCGGTTCCGGGTGCTGTGCGAGGCGGCGGCCCTGGCGGCCGGCGTGACGGTCGAGGTCGAGTTCTCCGGCGCCGCCTCCACGATGAAGCACAATCACACGCTCGCCGCGCGCTGGGTCGCCAACGCCGAGGCATACGGCATCCGGGACGAGGGCATGGATCCTTCGTCGGGTTCCACCGACATGGCCAACGTCTCATGGGCGATGCCGGCGATCCACCCCGACCTCGCGATCACCGACGTGCCCACGCCCGGCCACTCGATCGAGTTCCGGGACGCCGCCGCCCGTCCACGGGCGGACCGGACGGTCCTGCTCGCATCCACGCTCGTGGCCCAGACGGCGCTGGACCTGCTGCTGGACCCGGCCCTGGTGGAGCAGGCCTGGCGGGAGTTCCGCGGGGAGGCGTAGCCCCGACGCGGCCGACACACCCGCGGCAGCACCCGGTCTGCCATGGCCGACACCGCCGCGTTGACTTGTTGCCACACGGTCACGAATCTTCTCCTTGTCCGCCGTGAGGCCCATTCGCGGCGCAACCGTGACTGCCGGTCACGCGGACGCGTCGAGGGGGCCCTGAGGGGGTCTCGATGGAGGGAGTCGGCGTTCTGCCTGTTGCCGCCAGTCGGCGTTCTGCCTCGTGCTGCCGGGCGGCGCTCTGCCCCGTGCTGCCATCTCCTGCCGGACCCTGACCCGGCGGTGTGTCACTCCCCGCGTGGGACCGTGCCTCGACTCCAACATGTGTCATCGCCGGGGTGCTCACGCTCGGCTCGACGGTCGAAGCCCGGGGTTCGGGACGCGAGTCACGCTTGGTCTCTGCCCTGGTGACCCATAGTGGAGTCACGGCGCCAGCGGGACGGCGCGGGCGTGACCTCCCCGCGGGCGTGACCACCGCGCGGGAACACAGGCGGGACGGCGCGGACGGGACTGTGCGGACGGGACTGTGCGGGCGGGACGGCGCGGAGTTCACGCCGAGGGCGGGAGGCGCGGACGTCACGGCCCGGAGTTCACGGCCCGGGACGGCGCCCAGAAGGTCGCGCCCTGAAGATCTCGCCGGGGGACCGGGGAGCGGGTACCATGCCGCCCTGCGCGCCCCGCCGGACGGTGGACCCGAACCGGCGGCGCCCCCGCACATGGCGACACGCCTCCCGGATCCGAGACGATGCCCGGAGACGTGACCGCCGGAGGACCACCAGTGGCCGAGCGTCCCAACCATCCGGGCGCCGACGACTTCGCCGCGCGCAACGGCTGGGACCGCGCGTACGAGACGTTCGACGACTACGACCTGCCCACCTACGTCGGCCTGCCGACGTTCATGAAGCTCCCGTGGGTCCCGGATGCCGCCGAGTTGCGCGCCCGCAACGTTGACGTCGCCATCGTCGGCGCCCCGTTCGACGACGCGGTGAGCCACCGCCCGGGCGCCCGATTCGGCCCCCGCGCGATCCGCGAGGCGCAGTACACGAGCGGCTCCATCCACTCGCTCCAGCTGGGCGTGGAGCCGTTCGAGATCCTGACGGTCGTCGATGCCGGTGACGCGAACGTCGTCCCCGCCTGGGTGGATCGGGCCCACGCGATGATCTATCGCAAGGTGCACGAGGTGGCCGCGACCGGCGCGATCCCCATCGTGCTGGGCGGGGACCACTCGATCACCTGGCCGTCCGCCACCGCCATCGCCGACATCCGCCGGCCGGGCAGCATCGGCATCGTCCACTTCGACGCCCACGCGGACACCGCGAACGACGACTGGGGCGTCCTGGCCGGCCACGGCACGCCGATGCGCCGCCTCATCGAATCCGGTGCGGTCAAGGGCAGCAACTTCGTCCAGGTCGGGCTGCGCGGCTACTGGCCGCCGGTCGAGGCCTTCGAGTGGATGAAGGAGCACGGCCTGCGCTGGCACCTGATGCGCGAGGTCGAGGAGCGCGGCGCCGAGGCCGTCATCGACGACGCGATCGCCGAGGCCCTCGATGGGCCCGATTCGATCTACATCTCCGTGGACATCGACGTCATCGACCCGGGCAGCGCGCCGGGCACCGGGACGCCGGAGCCGGGCGGCTTCCTGCCGCGGGAGCTGCTGCGCGCCGTCAGGCGGATCGCCGGCAGCGTCGAGATTGCGGGCATGGACATCGTGGAGGTGTCCCCGCCATACGACCACGCCGAGGTCACGGCCATGGCGGCCAACCGGGTCGCGCTCGAGGTCATCTCGGCGCTGGCAGCCAAGCGGCTGGCCGGCCACACGATCCGGTACGAGCGGCCGGAGCCCCGGTGACCGGCGAACCCATCGCGGCCGGAGCCCCGGTGAACGGCGAGGCCGTTGCCGCGGCCCTCGCCCGCCTGTACGACCTGGATGTCTCCGAGGACCCGGGCGACCTCGACCTCTATCTCGCGCTCGCGGCCCGCAGCGGCGGCCCGATCCTGGAGCTCGCCGTCGGTTCCGGGCGGCTGGCCGTGCCGCTCGCGGCGGGCGGCCACGACGTGACCGGCGTGGATACGGATCCCGCGATGCTCGACCGTGCCCGGCGCGCGGCGAACGACGTGGGGAAGGCGACGGCCCGCCGTCTCCGGCTGGTCGAGGGTGACGCGCGGACCATCCGGCTCGAGGATGCGGGGACCTTCAACCTCGCCTTCATCCCGCTCAACTCGATCTTCCTGATGGGTGGCCGCGCAGACCAGGCGGCGGCGGTGGCGACCCTCGCCGCGCACCTCGCCCCCGGTGGGATCGCCGTCGTGGACGCCTGGCTGCCCGATGCGGAAGACCTCGCCCGCTACGACGGCCGGCTCATCCTCGAGTGGGTTCGCGAGGAGCCGGGGACGGGGCGGACCGTGACCAAGACCGGCAGCGCTCACTTCGACCAGACGATGGGTGTCGTCCGGCTCACGACCATCTTCGAGGCCGGCCTTCCGGGCGAGGCTCCCGTTCGCTGGGTGCGGACCGACCGCCTCCGGCTGGTCAACCCGGACGAGCTGGCGGCGCACGCGGAGGCCGCCGGGCTGGAGGTCGAGACGCTCGCGGGCGACTACGACCTCGGCGAGCTTGCCCCGGGCGCCGAGCGCGTCGTCCTCGTCGCCCGGCGGCGCTGAAACGACCCGTCGGAGGGGATGACGGAGGACCCATGGGCCCGGGTCCGGAGCCCCGGCCGCGTGGTAGAGTCGGGCCGATGTCGGACCAGATCCGCCTCCTCGTCGTCGAGGACGTTCCCCAGGTCGCGCAGTACATCCGCGGGCTGCTCAATTCGCAGTCTGCGATCAAGCTGCTCGACGTCGTCAACGACGGCACCCGGGTCGCGCGCCTGATGGCGGAGCTCCGGCCGGACGTGGTGCTCATCGACGCCCTGCTCCAGGGCCGCGTCAAGGGCATGGCGCTGGTGCAGCAGCTCCACGAGTCCGGGTCGCAGATCCCGGTCATCGTCCTGACGGTCCCGCAGAAGCCGGTGCAGGTCAACCCCGCCATGGGCATCGACGGCGTGCTGCCGATGCCGTTCACGGGGTACGAGCTGGTAACGGGCATCCAGCACGCCCAGCAGGCCGCGGCCGTGGCCGAGGCCGCCGGCACCGCCCGAATGATCACGGTGTTCGCACCCAAGGGCGGCGTGGGCAAGACCACCATCGCATTCAACCTCGCGGTTGCCCTGGCCCAGCAGGGGCTGCGGACGGTCCTGGTCGACGGCAGCATCCAGTTCGGCGACCTGCGGGCGCTGCTCAAGGTGCCCACCGAGGCGCCGTCGCTGCTGGACCTGCCCACGGACCGGATCCAGGAGTCCGATCTGCAGGATGTCCTGTGGAGGGATCCCTCGGGGATCGACATCCTGCTCGCGCCCCCGCGGATCGAGATGGCCGAGATGGTCACCATGCGGGACCTCGAGAAGGCGATCTCCCTCCTGCGCCGCGTCTACGAGGTGGTGATCGTGGACACGCCCGCGGTCATCAACGACGTGAACCTCGCCTTCCTCGATGCGTCGGACACGATCCTCGAGATCGTCAACTACGACTCGACCACGATCCACAGCGCGATGACGGTGGCCGATGCGTTCCGGATGATCGGGTACCCACCGACCAAGGTCCGGTACCTCGTCAACCGCTGTGACTCCACGGGCGGCATCGACCCCGAGGTCCTCACCCGGGCCCTGGGGCGTGTCCCGGAGCACACCGTGTCCTCGGGTGGAGCGCTCGTCGTCCGCACCAACAACGAGGGCATCCCGTTCGTGATCGCGGATCCCACGGCGCAGATCAGCCTGGACCTGGTCCGGACCGCGAAAGAGCTCGTCGGGCGCCCGGCGCCCACGGCCGCGGCCGGACGGCGGTAGCCGGGGCGTGTCGGACCCCCGTCCCATCGGCGTCTTCGATTCGGGTGTCGGCGGCCTCACCGTCCTGCGTGAGATCTTGCGCCGATCGCCCTACGAATCGACCATCTACCTTGGCGACAACGCCCGGGCGCCGTACGGCGTGCGCACCGACGACGAGGTCCTCCGGTTCTCGGCCCAGGCGCTGGACGAGCTGGCTGCGCGAAACGTGAAGGCGCTGGTCGTCGCCTGCAACACGTCCACCGCGGTCGCGCTCCGTGCCCTCCGCGCCCGGTACGACCTGCCGGTCCTGGGCGTCGTCCGCCCCGGGGCCGCCGCCGCCGCGCTCGCCACGCGAAACCGGCGGGTCGGTGTCATCGCGACGCCGGCCACCGTTCGCTCGCACGCCTACTTCAACGCGATCAAGGACGAGAACCCGGCGGTCGAGGTCTACGAGCACGCGACGCCGCGCTTCGTGCCGATGGTCGAGGCCGGGATCCTGTCCGGGCCGGAGCTGGAGGCCGTGGTCGATGAGGAGCTGGCGCCGCTCCTTGGCGAGCGCGACGGGGCCGGCGAGTTCGTCTTCCCGCGGCCACCATCGGCCAAGATCGACACGCTGCTGCTCGGCTGCACCCACTACCCGCTGCTGCGGGCGATCCTGACGGCCAGGATGGGCGACCGCGTGGCCATCGTGGACTCCGCCACGGCCACGGCGGCCACGCTCGCGGAGCTGCTGTCGGTCAACGGGCTGGAGGCGCCGGGCACCACCCGCGGCACGGCGGCGGACCCGGGCAAGGCCGGTCACTCGCGCCCTGCCGAGGTGTACGAGGCGCCCGCGTCGCATGTCCAGCTGACCACCGGTGACGTGGCGCTGTTCCGGTCCATCGCGTCGCGGATGTTCGGTGAGTCCTTCCCCGACGTGGAGGCGGTTGCGCTGCGGGAGGACGGCTGATGCCGGCTAGCGGGCGTCCCGGCGCGGGTAACGGGCGTCCCGGCCCGCCTGGCGGGCGTCCCGGTGCAGGCGGCGGACGTCGGATCCCGGAGGAGCGGCTCTGGCAGGTCGGGTTCATCGTCGGCTCCGTCGTCGGTGCCGCCGTGACGGTCGCCGGCCGGAGGCTGGAGCATTCCGCGCGTGGAGCCGGCCTCGTCGACTGGCGCCGGGTGGAGGACCTCGCGATCGGGCGGCTGCGACGCGCCCCCGGTGCCTTGGACGAGACTGAGCTGCGCTCCACGGAGGCCAGCTACGCCACGGCGATGGCCCGCGTGGTGCCCGCCCTCGCCGCCCACCTGGACACGGAGCTGCCGGGCGTGGTGGACCGCGTGGCCGTCGTGGACCGTGCGGCCTGGGTTCGTGCCAACACCGAGGTCTTCGCGGGCCTCATCGGCCGCCTCGAAGGGAACCTTCTGGACCAGATGCTGCCGCCGGACGGCGGCATCGGCAAGGCGGCGATGACGCTCGCCAACCGCTGGGTGACCACCCGCCAGCTGGGGTTGCTGCTGGGGTTCATGGGCCAGCGCGTTCTCGGCCAGTACGACCTCGCGCTCCTCAGCGCGGAGACGACGCCCGGTCGCCTGCTGTTCGTCGAGGAGAACATCCGCCAGACGGCTCGGGCGATGGACGTCCCCCTGGAGCCGTTCCGGACCTGGATCGCCCTCCACGAGACCACGCACGCCTTCGAGTTCGAGGCGCATCCCTGGCTGCGCCCGTACCTCGCCGGGCGGCTGGAGCGGCAGTTGTCGCTGTTCTCGGACGACGCGTCCTCGCTGGGGCGGGACGCGGTCCGGGCGCTGGGGGCGGCGCTGCGTGGCGACGGACGCCGGGACGACGTGCACTGGCTGGAGCGGCTCATGACCGAGGAACAGCGCGCGCTGTTCCGGGAGACGCAGGCCGTGATGAGCCTGCTCGAGGGGTTCGGCGACCACGTGATGGACGCCGTGGGCAAGGACCTGGTCCCGGGCGCGGAGCGGATCTCGGCACGTTTCCACGGCCGCCGCGAACAGCGGACGCCGTTCGAGCGGGCGATGCTCCGGATCACGGGCATGGATCTCAAGATGGAGCAGTACCGCAAGGGCGAGGCGTTCGTGGCCGCGATCGAACGGGCGGCCGGAGCCAGCGCGCTCCGCCGGCTCTGGGATGGGCCCGAGACGCTGCCGACACCGGCGGAGATCGATGCGCCGGACGCCTGGGTCCGGCGGATGGGGTTCGAACGGACCGAAGGAGGCACGGCGTGACCGACGGCACCTCGACGGGACCGGGACCCGGCTCGGGTCCCGGCGGCGTCCCCGTGGCGATCGCCCTCACGCCGATCCTCTCGGCCCGGTACCGGAACCGGGACCTGGATGCGATCCGGGCCGCGGCGCCCGGGGCGCGGATCGTGACGATCGGCTTCGACGGACACCCGGACGGACCGATTGACGACGTGGAGGCGATGCTCCGGGGTCGCCTGCCGGCGGAGACGTTCGACCGGATCCTGTACCGCGCGCCGTCCCTGCGCTGGGTCCACTCCGCCACGGCGGGGGTGGAACGCGTCCTGACGCCGGCCAGCCGATCGCGCGGCCTGGTGATCACCAACGCGCGCGGCGTCTTCAGCCGGCCGATCGCCGAGTACGTGATGCTCATGATCCTCGCGGTCTCCCGGCGCCTGCCGCAGCTGATGGAGCTGCAGGCGGAGCGGACGTGGCAGCCGCTGGAGGCGCGCGAGCTGCGGGACGTGACCGTGGGCATCGTGGGCCTGGGATCCATCGGGCGCGGCGTCGGCGCGCTGGCCACGGCCTTCGGCTGCCGGGTCATCGCCACCCGGCGCCGCCCGGAGGCCGGTTCCCACGCGCCCGACGGCGCCGGCGACGAGCCGTACCTGGGTTCGGCCATGCTGGACCGCGTCCTGCCACCGGAGCGCCTGCCGGAGCTCCTGGCCGAATCGGACTTCGTGGTCCTGGCGGCGCCGCTGACTCCCGACACGCAGGGGCTCATCGCCGACGCGGCGATCGCCCTGATGAAGCCTGGCGCCTGGGTCATCAACGTCGCCCGCGGCGAGCTGATCGACGAGCGGGCGCTGGCCCGTGCGCTCCGCGACGGACGCATCGGCGGTGCCGTGCTGGACACGTTCCGGGAGGAGCCGCTGCCGCCGACGTCGACGCTCTACGACCTGCCCAACGTGATCCTTACGCCGCACACCTCCTGGTCGTCCACGCGGGTGCTCGACCGGTCCGTGGACCTGTTCTGCGAGAACCTGCGCCGCTATGCGGCGGGGCGCCCGCTGGTCAACGTGGTGGACCCGGACGCCGGGTACTGACCGCCCGCCGCGCCGATAGCCCCGACCGGGGCACAATCACCCCATGCAGATCGCCATCGTCGGTCTTGCCGGGTGCGGCAAGACCACCGTCTTCAACACGCTCACCCGCGGCCATGCCGAGACCGGCGGCTACGGCGGCCTCCAGCTCAACGTCGGGGTGGTGAAGGTTCCCGACCCACGGCTGGACAAGCTCGCTGCCGTCTTCAAGCCGAAGAAGATCGTCCACGCGGACGTCACCTACATCGACCTCCCCGCCCCGCCGCCGTCGACGGAGTTCCACGTGGGCACGGAGGAGCTGCCCGCCGAGCATCTCGCCCGGCTCCGCGACGCGGACGCCATCCTCCACGTTGTGCGCGCCTGGGACGACCCCGCCCATCCCCATCCCGCCGGCTCCGTGGATCCGGACCGCGACCTCGAGAGCCTGGATCTCGAGTTCATCCTCGCCGACCTCTCGATGGTCGACCGCCGACTCGAGCGCCTCAAGGGCTCCGGCCGCCACGGCACACCGGCCGAGCGCGAGGCGAACGAGCACGAGGCGGTCATCCTCTCCCGCCTGAAGCCCGCCCTGGAGGCCGGACGGCCGATCCGCGACGAGGTGCTCGACCCGGACGAGGAGAAGGCCCTCCGCGGCTACCGGTTCCTGACCCAGAAGCCGGTGCTCGTGCTGCTCAACGTGGGCGAGAACGACCTGGTGGCGGCCCCGGCGTTGATCGAGACGATCCGGAGCGGCTACGACCACCGCCACGCCATGGTGGACGCCCTCTCGGCGAAGATCGAGATGGAGCTGGGTGAGCTGGACGCCGACGAGGCGGCCGTGTTCATGGAGGAGCTGGGCCTGCACGAGTCCGCCCTGGACCGCGTCATCGCGCTGTCCTACCGGCTGGTCGGCCTGATCTCGTTCCTGACCGCCGGGCCGGACGAGGTCCGGGCGTGGCCCATCCCGGACGGCTCGAACGCGGTGGATGCCGCCGGCGCCATCCACACCGATCTCGCCCGCGGCTTCATCCGGGCCGAGACCATCGCCTACGAGGACCTCCTCGCGATGGGGTCCATCGCCGAGGCGAAGAAGCACGGCAAGGTCCGGTCCGAGGGGAAGACCTATCGCGTGCGCGATGGGGACGTGGTCGAGATCCTGTTCAGCCGGTGACGGCCCACGAGGCCGGCTCCGAGCCGCCGGTCCCTCGGGTGCCGCCCGCCGGATCCGGGAGCTGACCGGGCGCAGGGTCAGTTCAGGCGCGGGTCGCCGGCCTTGAGGTCCGCCAGGATCGAGAGGTAGTCCACGCTGTCCTCGGGCTCGTCGAGGTCCGCGAGGAAGTTCTCGTCGTCGTCCTTGGACACGTTCACGGCGGCCGTCAGGCGGTCGTCGCTGACGGTGATGAACTCGTAGTCTCGCTCCAGCTCCGCGGCGATGGCCTCGACCAGGGTGCTGCTGTCGTGCGAATCCTGGATCCGCCGGCGGATCGACTGGACCACCTCGAAGAACTCCTCGGGGTCCATCTCCTCTTCGCGGGCGAGGAGAAGGTCCGCGAAGACGTCGTTGTCGCCCTCGTGAAGCTCGTAGAAGTGCATCATGTAACCTCGGTCCGGGGAGCGGCCGGCGGCGCATGCGCGTGCGCTGAACGGCCAGTATAGGCGGGGTCAGCCCGGGCCCTCTGGAGGACCGATGGACGAAGCACCCGCGGTCGTGGTGGTGGGCGCCGCGTGCCGGGACCTGGTGGACGACGACGAGCGCGGCTGGCGCCTCGGCGGTGGCGCATCGTACTCGGCGCTCGCGCTGGCCAGGCTGGGGCTCAGGGTCGGTGCGCTCGTGGTGGCCGACGAGCTGGCGACGACCTCCCGGGAGCTGAACACCATCCGCGACGCCGGCGTGGACGTGCGGGTGATCCCCGGCAGCCACGGCCCGGTCTTCATCAACGTGGAGACGCCCACCGGCCGCATCCAGCAGACGCCCCAGGTCTCGGACGCCGTCGACCCGCGGGCGCTCCCACCGGGGTGGCGCGACGCCAGGGCCTGGATCTTCGCGCCGGTGGCCGCGGAGGTCGGCGACGAGTGGGCGGACATGCCGCCCCCGGATGCCCTCGTCGGCCTTGGCTGGCAGGGCCTGCTTCGCGTCCTCCGCGACGGTGCCCCGGTCCATCACCTGCCGCCCGGGCCATCGCCGGTGGTTCGCCGCGCGAACCTGATCGGGGTCGGCACCGATGACGTGGATAGATCGACCACCCCGGCGCACCTCGCCGGGTTCATGCATCCCGGGGCCACCCTGCTGTTCACCGATGGCGTCCATGGCGGCACGGCCTACAGGGTGGGGGAGCGTCCGGACGACCTGGAGGCACGGCGCTGGCACAGCATCTCGATCGAGACGTACGTGGACCCCGTGGGTGCAGGCGACACGTTCCTCGCCGCCGTCTTCGCGGCCTGGGTCGATCGGGCCATCACGACCGGCTGGGATGGCCCGGACCCGGACCTGCGTCTCGGCGCCGCGTGCGGATCCCTGATCCTGGAGGGCCTCGGCGTGTTCGGTGTCCCGTACCTGGTGGATGCCGTCCGCCGCATGCACGGCAAGGACAACCCGGACTGACCCGGCCCCGCTCAGGCCTCCGCCCGGGGGACGCCGCGCCGGATCCGCGCCGCCAGGCGCCCCTCCCGCCGCTGCAGGTCCGCCTCGACCCGTGGGTACGGGCGGCCAAGGGCACGCGATCGCTCGAGCAGGCGCCAGGCGGCGCGCGTCGCCGCGAGCGCGCCCAACGGGTCCCCGAGCCGGTGCTCGCGCAGCTTCGCCACCTCGATCCAGGCGATCGCACCGAGGCCGCCACCGGCCGCGGCCGCCGTCTGCCACGCCTCGGCCGCCTCCGCCCAGCGCCCCAGCCGACGCAGCACGCGGGCTCGCTCGGCTGCCAGGCGCTCGTCCGTCCAGCTGGCCGCCACCACCCAGGCCGCCGGCCCGGCGCCCGGACCCAGCGATCCGCCGCGGCCGTTGGCGAGATCCCCGCGCCAGCCAGCCCCCGGGGATTGCCCCCCGAAGTGCGGCTTCGTCCGGGGCGCCCACCATGCATCGCGGATCGCCTCCACGGCCTCCCGGACCAGGGCGGGCCCGACCGGGGTCCGCCCGAACGGGTCACGCACGGGCGCGGCCTCCGCGAGCGCGTCGTCCAGGCACTCCAGCGCCTCGTCGTGACGGCGCTCCCGGCCGTACGCCCGTGCCAGCCCGGCGAGATCGCCCCGTGGCACGTCGTGGCGTGAGGCTCGCTCCGCGTACCGCCGTTCCACGTGGGCCAGCAGCAGGCCGAGCGAGCGCACGTCCTTCTCGTTGTGGATCACCACCCCCGCCAGCGCGTCCACGGGGCCGCCCCGCAGGACGTCCAGGTAGATCCCGGGGATCTCCCAGCCCTCCACGTCCCCGACCCGCGACACGCCCAGCAGCCGGCTCTCGACGGTCCGCAGTCGGGCGTCCTCCATGCGGTGCCGGAAGACACGGCGGACGAACGGCAGCAGGTCCAGGTGCCCCGCGTGGACCGGCGCGGCGCGTCCGGCCAGCCGGAACCGCGCCTCGATGAGCGGCCAGTCGAACCCGCGCCCGTTGTAGGTCACGAGCCAGGAATCCGGGGTGACCCACTGCTCGAGCTCGGCGAGCAGGGCAGGCTCGTCCGCGTGGTCCGGCAGGAGGAGCTGCGTCTGGCGGAACTCCGTGCCGTCCCAGCGGGCGAGCCCGACCAGGAACGCCAGGGTGCCGGCGGCCGTGGCGAGCCCGGTGGTCTCCGTGTCCAGGCAGACGAGTGGCGCGCCGGCCGGCGGATGGCCGGGAAGCCGGGCCAGCCGCTCCCTGTCCAGCGGGATCTCCACCGGCGCGACGACTCGCCGCACCAGCCAGCCGCCAGGTGTCTCCGCAGCATCCGCGCCCAGGGCCGACGCCAGCCGGGCGGCCAGGGCTCCGTTGCGCCGTCCTCCGAACGGCGCCCTCGCCGGCGGCTGGTCTGGTCCAGCCGGCATCCCGCCGGGACGAGCCATGCTCGTCCGCAGGTTCGCGAGCCTGCGCTCCCGCGTGACGGGGGACAGCGGCTCCGCGGTCACGCGACGGCCGCCCGGTTCCGCGCACCCGCGCCCAGGGCCGCGAGGAGCCGCAGCGCGAGCGCCTTCCCGTCCACTTCGGGCTCGAGCCTCGGGCCCGTGCAGGCGGGGCAGCCGGCATCGCATGGACAGTCGCGGACCAGGTCCGCCGCCCCCGCGACGAGCTCGTCGTGCCGGGCGAACAGCCGCTCGGACAGACCCACCCCGCCCGGCATCGCCTCGTAGAGGTAGATCGTGGGCGCCTCGTGGTGGGGCGAGCGGACCTGGGACACCAGCCCCAGGTCCCGCGGGTCCACCATCAGGAGCACGGCGGACACGGCCTGGATCGCCCGGCCGGCGCCGATCAGCGCCACGTCCAGCTCGTCCCGTCGCCAGCCCGCGCCGGCACCCTCCGCGGTCAGCCAGTAGGCGGTCGTCTGGAGCTCGATCTCCGGCAGATCGACTGGTCCCCAGCCCACGTTCTCGTCCGTGCCGAACTTGAGCTTCTTGTAGAGCGTCACGAGGCTCGCGACCATGACCTCACCGTGGACGCGGGTGCCGCCGGTGGCGGGTGCCGTGGCGAACACATCGAGCGGCTTGAGGGTCACCGCCCGGTTCGCGTAGGTGTAGTGGTCCGCGTCGATCCGGTGGACGTACGCCTTGCGCTCGCCCCATTCGAGCCGGTCCACGTGGTACTGCGTGGACTCGTGCATGTAGATGGCGTGCTCGTGGACCAGGACCTGGGCGCTGAACAGGTCCACCTCGCCGAGCACCCGGGGCCGGTCCGGCGAGGTGTCGATGATCACGACGTTCTCGGGCGCAGCCGCGCGCAATGACACCTCCGACGCGGGGAAGTTCTCCGAGCTCCAGTACCAGCGTCCGTCGTCCGCCTGGCGGACCTGCCCTCCCTCGCCGAGGAACGCGAGCAGGTCATCCGCGGGGCCCGGCCCGAACCACTCGCCGGGCTCGAACGGCAGCTCGAACGTCGCGGCGCGGATGTGGGCCAGCAGCACGTGGAGGTTGTCCGGGTCCAGGCGCGCCTCTTCCGGCTGGCCGCCGAGGACGAACTCCGGGTGGTGGATCACGTACTGGTCCACCGGTGCCGGGGAGGCCACGAGCACGGCGACGCTGACGTCACCCCGCCGGCCTGCCCGGCCCATCTGCTGCCAGGTCCCGGCGATCGAGCCCGGGTAGCCGGCCAGGACGGCCACGTCCAGCCGCCCGATATCCACCCCCAGCTCCAGTGCGTTGGTGCTCACGACGCCCAGCACCTCGCCATCCCGGAGGCCGCGTTCGATCGCACGTCGCTCCGTGGGCAGGTAGCCGCCCCGGTAGCCGCGCACGCGGCTCCGCGGGCCCAGGTCCTCACGCAGGCGCTCCCTCAGGTTGCTGAGCATGATCTCGACCGCGACCCGGGACTTCCCGAACACCACGGTCTGGCGCCCCGCGCGCAGGAACGGTAGTGCCCAGCGCTCGGCCAGCGTCAGCGCGGAGCCGCGTGCCCCGGTGGAGCCGTCGATCACCGGCGGATCCACCAGGAGCAGGTGCTTCTCGCCCGACGGGGCCCCGTTGCGGTCCACGAGCCGGGCCGGCCGCCCGGTGAGTGTCTCGGCAAGCTCCGCGGGGTTCCCGATGGTGGCCGAGCAGCACACGATCACGGGGTGGCTGCCGTAGTGGGCACACAGCCGAAGGAGCCGCCGGAGGACGTTGGCGACGTGGCTCCCGAACACCCCCCGGTAGGTGTGCAGCTCGTCGATGACGATGACCTTGAGCTGCTCGAACAGCTGGAACCACTTGGTGTGGTGGGGGAGGATCGCCGAGTGGAGCATGTCCGGGTTGGTGACCACGACCTGCCCGGCCTTGCGGATGGCCGACCGGATCGGGGCGGGCGTGTCCCCGTCGTAGCAGGCGGACGAGACCTCCAGCCCGGCGTCCCGGACCAGCCCGGTGAACTCCGCGACCTGGTCCTGGCCCAGGGCCTTGGTGGGGAACAGGAACAGCGCCCGGGCCGACGGATCCTCGGCCAGCGCCTGGAGCACCGGCACCGTGTAGCAGAGCGACTTCCCGGATGCCGTCGGCGTCACCACGACGATGTCCTGGCCGGCGTGGACGCCCTCGATGGCCTCCGCCTGGTGCGTGTACGGGCGGTCGATGCCGCGCTTCGCGAGACCGGCCCGGATCCGCGGGTCCAGCCAGGCGGGCCACTCGGCAAGGATCGCCTCCCGGGCGGGCCGGATCTCGTGGTGGACGACGCTCCGGGCGAGGGACGGCTCCTCGAGCAGCCGCTCCAGGACGGCGAGCGTGGGGGTGGGGGCGTAGGTGCGCATGCGGGGCTCCAAGGATCAAACAGAACGGATGAGCGATATCTCGCGAAGCATACGCCAGGCTGATGGGAACCCGTGCCACCTTGCGTGTCACGACGCGTGCGCGAACCGGCCGGATCGGTGTGCGGATTCGTGCCCGGTTTGGGTTGACAGCCGAATCGAGCGCAGCTACCCTCGGGGCAATGCCGAGATCCAGCAGCCGCCCCGCAGCCGAAACCCAGCTCGACACGCCCGACCGACGCGTGCCGGAGCCCGGGGTCGCCACGCCCACGCCGGCGGCAGCTGCCGCCCTGGGAAGCCTGTCGGATCTGCCGGTCGCGGGCCTCACCCGCCGGCGGATCGCCCTCCTCATCGGCTCGCTCGTGGCGGCCTGGGTCATCGTCCTCTTCGCCCGCCAGGTGGGCGACGCCAGCGAGGCGACGGCCCGCGCCGACGGCATGCGGGCCGCCAACGTCTCGCTCCAGGGCGAGGTCAACGCGCTCCAGGGTGAGCTGGAGCTCATCGGGCGCCAGGCGTACATCGAGCAGCAGGCGCGCGAGTACCGCCTGGGCACTCCGCGCGAGATCCCGTTCGTGCTGGCGGACGATGCCCCTCCGCTCGCCGCCACGGCCCCCGGCACCGCCGTGGTCCGCCTCGGTGCGGTGGGTCAGCGCCCCAGCCCGCTCGAGTCGTGGCTGCGGCTCCTGTTCGGGCCAGGCGGCGATCCCGCCGGCGTCCCCGGGTCCACCCCAGGGAGCTGATCCGCTCGATCGGCCGGTCGTGACGCTCGGCCTTTGGTCCACCGGCTGGGCAGGGTGAACCTCAGCGCCCGCCAGATCAACGTGGCTCTCTCGGACGCGGTTACCAAGCAGGGCATCAAGGTTGCCGTGTAGGGTGTCGCGACCGTGAAGATCGGCAGCGACGACGAATCCATCCGGAACGCCGCCGAGCGGTTCCTGGGCGAGGAGAGCCTCCTCGACTCGATCGTCAAGAACGTCCTCGAGGGCTCGCTCCGGTCGATCGTCGGCACGCTGACGGTCGAGGAGCTCAACTACGACCGCCAGAAGTTCCAGCAGGAGGTCCAGGGCGCCGCCAAGTCGGACCTCGCCACGTCGGGCCTGTCGATCGACAACTTCACGATCCAGGCGATCCGCGACGAGGTCGGCTACATGGACCTCATCGGCCAGCAGGAGACGGCCCGCCGCGAACGGGACGCCCGGATGGCCAAGGCCACGGCCGACCAGGAGGCGGCGGTCCGGGAGGCGGAGGCGCAGCAGATCAAGCTGAACGCCCAGCGGGACGTCTCGCTCCGCCAGGCGGAGGTGATCGCGGTGACCGCGGCGGCCGAGGCGAAGGCGTCGCAGGCCGGGCCGCTCGCACAGGCCGAGGCCCAGCAGGAGGTCGTGCGGCGCCAGACGGAGCTGGCCCAGCTGGAGGCCGATCGCAAGCAGAAGGAGCTCATCGCGAGCACCATCCGTCCCGCGGAGGCCGAAGCCGAGGCCCAGATCCGGCGCGCCGAGGGCGACAAGGGGGCGCGCATCGCCGCCGCCCAGGCCGACGCCGAGAGGGTCAAGCTCGCCGGCCAGGCCGAGGCCGCGGTCCAGGTCGTCAAGGGCGAGGCCCTGGCGCGCGTCACCCTCGTCAACGCCGACGCCATCGCCAAGCAGACGACCCTGGAGGGCAACGCCGAGGCCGGGATCACGTTCACCAAGGGCGAGGCCGAGGCGAAGGCCCTCGCGCTTCGCGCCGAGGCCTACCGGCAGTTCAACGATGCCGCGATCATCTCCACGGTGCTCTCGATGCTGCCCGAGATCGTCCGTGCGGCCGCGGAGCCGCTGGCGGCCATCGACAACCTCACGGTCCTCTCGTCCGAGGGGGCGTCGGAGGTCGTGAAGACGACGACGCGCACGCTCGCCGAGGCGTCCGCCACGGTGAAGGGCCTCACCGGCATCGACATTCCCGCGCTGCTCAACGCGGCGCTCGGCCAGGACGAGGCGAGCCCGGCCGTGAGGACCGCGGCAGCTGGAGCTGCCAGGCGCCGCCGACGGGAGAACGAACCGGGTGGTGAGCCGGACACCGGTGGCGGCCCGGGTGGCGGCTCGCAGCCCGAAAGCTCGGGGGGCGGTTCGGGTCCCGCGCCGGCGGGTGGTGCCTCGTCGTCGAGCGCATCGACCGCGGACCCGTCGGGTTCGTCCACGGCCACTGCTCCGGCCGCGACCCCGGCGGCCCCCCGGACCGTTACGGCGCCGGCCCCGAAGGCACCCCCTTCACCGCCGCCCGCCGAGACCCCGGAGGAGCGGTTTGCCAAGGCGGCCGCGACGATGCATGCCGCCACGACCCGCGCGACGGCCCCGACCGCCGGCGCCCTGGGTGGCCTGACCTCGCAGCTGCCGCCGATGCCCACGGTCTCGGACCTGCCACGGGGCGACAGGCGTCGCGTTGCGGACGCCGCGGTGTCCGCGGCCGGCCTCAGCGAGTCGTCCACCCTCGGCGAGTCGGCCGTCCGTCTGGCCGAGGAGCTCAAGCGCATCCCCGGGATCGAGAAGTTCGGTGGCACCAAGCTGCGGGATCTCGAGCGGAGCGGGCCGCGAACCCTGCGCTCGCTGTGGTCCGTCGCTCGCGACGACCTCCAGGCGCGCTACGGGGACGTGACGATCGGGGTGCTGCTGGACGCCTACGAGCACGGCGGGGACGCCGGGATCCCGGGTCGCCAGGCCTGAGTCCGGCGGAGCCGTGACGGGACGGACCCACAACGGAAGGGCGCGGCCTCGGCGGCCGCGCCCTTCGCCTGTCCGGTGCCCGGTGATCCTCAGCGGAGGAGCTTCCGGGCGACCTCCTGGGCGGCGGCACAGGCGTCCGACCCCCCGGTCGGATCGGCGGTGACCAGGCTGACGTACACCAATCGGCTACCGGAGCGCGCCAGGACACCCGCGGAGTCAATCGCGGACGGGTCGGTGCAGAACGCCTCATCGCCAAGGCCCGATACGTCGCTGCCGAGGTAGCCGCCGCGGTTCGCCGTCTCCTTCTCCTGCCGGAACGCTCCGGAGGCGTCACCGCCATTGGAGACGGCCAGGCGCCCGGTGGCCGCGGCGGCGGTCGCGCTCGAGGTGACACCGGATCCGACCGCGATCCAGCAGTCCTCGGCGTCCTTGAGGACGCGCTTGTCGAGGATGTTCCCCATCGTCGCGTCCCAGATGCCGGCAAGGGGCAGAGCCTGGGCGTTCGTGCCGAGCGCATCACTGAGGTCCTGATCGGAGATCAGGGTGCACGACTTGAGGCTGCCGTCCGGGTTGACCATGCCCTCGGTGAGCTTGCCGGCGGCGAAGACGAGCCCGATGATCGCGATGACGACGAGGACGAAGCCGATCGCGCCGACGATCAGGCAGCCCTTGAGACAGCCGTTCCCGCCCGACTTGACGGGGGCGGGCGCCCAGCCGACGGGCGGGCCGCCGGGAGCGCCCGGTCCACCGGGTGCCCAGCCGCCCTGCGGCGGTGGTGCTCCCCAGCCGCCGGGCGGCTGCTGCTGTGGCGCGGGCTGCTGGGGCGGCTGCTGCTGCGGCGCGCCACCCCAACCCGGCTGCTGCTGGGCCGGAGGTGCGCCCCAGCCACCGGGTGCGGGTGGCTGCTGCTGCTGGGCGGGCGCCGGTGCACCCCAGGTCCCCGGTGCCGCCGGCTGCTGCTGCGGGGCTGGCGCCTGCTGCGGGCCAGGCTGCGGTGGTGCGCCCCATGTCCCAGGAGGCGTCGCGGGCGCCGGAGGCGTGGGCTCCGGCGTGGACGCCCACGGGGCTGTCGGTGCGTCTGCCGGGGCGTCCGCCTCGGCGGGCCACGGCGTCGCTGCGGGTTCGGGCGGCGCGGGCCAGGGGGCCGTGGGTGCATCCGGTTGCGGCTCGGGACCGGGTTGCCCCCAGCCTGGCACGGCGTCGCGGCTCGGCGTCTCGTTCGACATCGATCGTTCCCCTTGCGGTCGCTGCTGGTTGCGTGCATTGTCCGGCTTCGCGGACCGTCGCTCAACGCCAAACCGCACGCGAGCCGGGACGGCCACGATCCGTCGGTGGACGGCCGACGCCGGTCGGTCGCGGCCCCTGAACGGGGATGGGATCTGGTCTACAATTCGCGCCCGAGGCTGGGTAGCTCAGCGGCAGAGCAGGCGACTCATAACCGCCCGGTCGGCAGTTCGATTCTGCCCCCAGCCACCACCTTCCCGTACCCCGGTCCCGGCTCCTGATGCCCCGGCATCTGTTTCGCCCCCGGTCCGGCGCGCCGGTCGACGTGCGAGGCGAGGTGCGGGGTTTCCGTCAGCCACCAGTGACGCTGTTGCTGGGCGAGGTTCTGCCGGGTTCCGTCAGTTCGGTCAAGCACATTCATGCTCGGGTTGCGGCTGGGAGGCCGCTCCGGCGGCACGATCACCTGCCCAGTACCAACTGCGCTGGTACCTGACGCCACCATGAGCCCCGGGATGGGATAGCACCAGCCCGGCTGGTATGGGGCGGCGGCGACACCGGGATCGTGGATGGAGGGACCGCACCGAGCGTGGCGGAAACCGGGACCCTGGCCGGAACCGGGAGAATGGCGAGACCGGAACCTCCGCGCCGGGGACCGACCATCCACGCGGCCGCCAGGACCGTACTGCAGGTATCGTCGTGATCCAGACCGGCTTGGGCGGTCCTCGGGGACCCCGGCGGTATACTCGGGCAATTGCCGGTCACCGCCGGCCCGTCCCACTCGGAGGCGCTCCGTTTGAACGCTAGGTTCATGCGCAACGGGATCGTGATGCTCGTCCTCGTGGCGGGCACGGTTGCGCTGCTCTACACATGGGTGAGCTCGTCCTCGCCAGCGGCCACAACCGGCTACTCGCAGTTCTATGCCGACGTGAAGGCCGGCAACGTCACCAAGGCGGAGCAGGACGGCGAGAGCCTGACCGTGACCACTTCCGGCGGGACGTATACGGTCATCGTGCCGAACAACATCACCGGAGACGTCTTCGCCGACATGCAGAAGGCCGCCGCCGAAGGCGGCAAGCCCCTTCCTGCGGGCATCTACACGAGGAAACCCACGGCCGATACGTCCTGGATTGGCCTGCTGCTCACGGGCCTGCTCCCGCTGCTGGTGATCGGCGGCTTCATCTTCTACATGATGCGGTCGGCCCAGGGCACGAACAATCAGGCGATGTCCTTCGGCAAGAGCCGCGCCCGGATGTTCCTCGGCAACAAGACCGTGGTCACGTTCGCCGACGTGGCGGGCGTGGACGAGGCCAAGATGGAGCTCCAGGAGGTCGTGGAGTTCCTCAAGTACCCCGAGAAGTTCAACTCGCTCGGGGCGCGCATCCCGCGCGGCGTGCTGCTCGTGGGACCTCCGGGAACCGGCAAGACGCTGATGGCCCGCGCCGTGGCCGGCGAGGCCGCGGTGCCCTTCTTCAGCATCTCCGGCTCTGAGTTCGTCGAGATGTTCGTGGGCGTCGGCGCCAGCCGCGTCCGTGACCTGTTCGACCAGGCCAAGCGCAACAGCCCCTGCATCGTGTTCGTGGACGAGATCGACGCGGTTGGCCGCCAGCGCGGCGCCGGCCTGGGCGGCTCCCACGACGAGCGCGAGCAGACCCTGAACCAGATCCTGGTCGAGATGGACGGCTTCGACACGAACACGAACGTGATCGTGGTCGCCGCCACCAACCGCCCCGACGTGCTCGACCCGGCCCTCCTGCGGCCCGGCCGCTTCGACCGCCAGGTCATCCTCGACCGCCCGGACATGCGGGGACGCACCGCGATCCTCAAGGTCCACGCCAAGGGCAAGCCCCTCGACAAGACGATCGTCGTCGAGGAGATCGCTCGCATGTCACCCGGGTTCTCCGGCGCGGACCTCGCCAACCTCGTCAACGAGGCGGCGATCCTGGCCGCTCGCCGGAACAAGAAGACCATCGGCATGAACGAGTTCTCCGAGGCCCTCGAGCGCATCGTCGCCGGGCCCGAGCGCAAGAGCCGGGTCATCTCGGACGAGGAGAAGCGGATCATCGCGTTCCACGAGGGCGGTCACGCCGTCGTGCAGCGGATCCTGCCCAAGTGCGACCCGGTCGCCAAGGTCACGGTCATCAGCCGCGGCATGGCGCTTGGCTACACGATGGCGCTGCCGACCGAGGACCGGTACCTGCAGAGCAAGACCGAGTTCGAGGACAAGATCGCGGGCCTGCTGGCCGGCAATGTCGCGGAGCGCCTCGTGTTCGGCGACACCACCACGGGCGCCAGCAACGACATCGAGAAGGCCACCGACCTGGCCCGGCGCATGGTCACCGAGTTCGGCATGAGCGACAAGCTCGGGCCGCTCTCGTTCGGCAAGCGCGACGAGATGGTGTTCCTCGGCCGGTCGATGGGCGAGTCGCGCGACTATTCGGACGACATCGCCAAGCTGATCGACGAAGAGGTCCGCGTGATCATCGACCGCGCCTACGACCGGGCAACGGAGGTCCTGACGACCCACCGCGACCGGCTGGACCGCCTGGCCGAGAAGCTGATCGTGGAGGAGACCGTCGACGCGGTCGAGTTCGACAAGCTGTTCGACGACCTGCCCCCAAAGCCGACGCGCCAGGCGGGAATCCCCCGCGTGATCGCGCCCGGGACGGACGGCGGGACCTCGGCGGGGCCCACCGCGCCGTCGCCCAACCCCGCGCCCATGCCGGCCTGACCGGCCCGGCACCTTGCCGGAACGCACGACACCCGATCGAAGGGCGGACCACCGGTCCGCCCTTCCTGCTGCCCGCCCTTCCTGCTGTCCGCTACGATCGTGCGGCCTGCCCGAAGACACGGAGACCCGATGACCGAGATCAGCCCCGCTCCCGACCCGACCCCGATCAACCCCGCCGTCGAGGCGGCGCTCGTGGCTTCGAGGGAGGCGCGGGCGGCCTCCCTGCTCGACTTCGCGCGCATCCCCAGCATCTCGGCGCTGCCGGAACACGCGGCCGACATGGTGACGGCGGCCGAGTGGGTCGCGGACCGGCTGCGCCGGGTCGGTGCGACCGACGTGGAGGTGGCGTCCACGGCGCTGCACCCGATCGTCTACGGCCGTATCCACGAGGCACCCGGCGCGCCCGTCGTGCTGGTCTACTGCCACTACGACGTCCAGCCGGTGGACCCGGTGGAGCTGTGGGAGACGGCGCCGTTCGAGCCGTTCCTGCGGGACGGCCGGTTCGTCGGGCGGGGTGTGGCCGACGACAAGGGCCAGCTGGTCATGCATCTCTCCGCCCTCGAGGCGCTCCGCGCAGTGGGCCTGGCGCCGGCGGTCAACCTCACCTTCGTGTTCGAGGGTGAGGAGGAGTACGGCTCGGACAGCCTGTTCGGGTGGATCGAGGCGAACCGGGAGCGCCTGGCCTCGGACGTGGCCGTGATCAGCGACTCGGGCTACTTCGAGGGCAACATCCCGGCCATCACGGTGGGCCTGCGCGGGATCATGTACGCACAGATCGACGTCGAGCTGTCGCCGGTGGACCTGCACTCAGGTTCGTACGGCGGGACCGTGGACAACCCGGCGATTGCGCTCGCGCGGATCATCGCGGCGCTCAAGGGCCCCGACGGCCGGGTCCGCATCCCGGGCTTCTACGACGACGTCGTCATCCTGACGCCGGCGGAACGTGAGGCGATGGCCGCCCTGCCGTTCGACGAGGAGACGTACCGGACCGGGATCCCGGTGCCGGCCCTCGTGGGCGAGACGGGTTGGACGACGCTGGAGCGCAAGGGCGCGCGCCCGACGTTCGACGTCAACGGGATGTGGAGCGGGTTCCAGGGCGAAGGTGCCAAGACCATCATCCCGGCGCACGCCCACGCGAAGGTCTCCACGCGTCTCGTGGCGAACCAGGACGCCCGCAAGGTGTTCGCTGCCCTCCGGGCCTACGTCGCCGAGGTTGCCTCACCCGGCGTCACGGTGACCACGACGTTCATCCACGGCGGCGAGCCCAGCCTCACGCCCACGGACCACCCAGCGACGCAGGCCGCCGCCCGTGCCCTGCGGGCCGTCCATGGCGTGGACCCGGTGTACATCCGTGAGGGCGGGTCCATCCCGGTCACCGCCGCCTTCGACCACGTGCTCGGGCTGCCGGTCGTGCTGCTCGGGTTCACCCAGCCCGGCGACAACGCCCACGCGCCCAACGAGTGGCTGGACCTGGACAACTTCGAGTTGGGAACGCGCGTCATCGTTCGTCTCTGGGACGAGCTGGCGGACCTGCCCCGGTAGCCGCCGGCCCGGGCGCCCTCGCACCGCCTGCCGGGACGCTCCGAGCGGTACCTTCGGCCGTGTCCCGGGAGGCCGGGCGGGTCGTCCCGCCGGTTGGGGCCGGTGCTAGGATGCGGATCAGGGCTATCGCTGTCGGGAGGACGTTCACGCGTGACGACGGAATCGGAGGCGACGCCGAAGTCGGCCTGGCGCCTGGACGGACCGAACGGGAGCCTCGCGCCCCGATCGGCTCTCGAGGTCCTGGTTGACCTGAACGACAAGGTGACCAGCGGGCAGGTTGGGGAGTACCAGCCGATGCCGCTCGGGTTCACCCCGCTCGACAAGACGATCGGCGGTGGCCTGCGCGCCGGGGAGCTGCTGCTCATCGGCGGGGCCCAGGGCACCGGCAAGACCACCATGGCGCTCCAGATGGCGCGCAACGTCGCGTCCGGCGGCCAGGCCAACGTGCTCTACATCTGCTTCGAGCATGACGAGCTGTACCTGCTCAACCGCCTCATCGCGGCCGAGTCCGCGCTCGCCCACCTGCCGCACAAGACCGGCGCCATCAAGATCCAGGACGTCCGCAAGGAGATCCTCGGGACGTGGATGGCCGAGGGTGGCGGTGCTGCCCAGCTGGCCTCCAACCCGCGGCTGCGCCCGTCGCTGGACCGCATCGCCCGCTACGGTCAGAACCTGTTCCTCCTCCGCGGCACGCAGACGGCCAGTACCATCGACGGCATCCGGGCCCTGGTCCGCCAGCACCGCGAGCTGTCCGGGGACCGCCGCCTTCTGGTGATCGTGGACTACCTGCAGAAGGTGCCGCAGATCCCCGAGCCCGCGAACGAGACCGAGAAGGTCACGTTCGTGGTCAACGGCCTCAAGGACATCGCCCTGTCCGAGGACGTCCCGATGATCGCCATCGTCGCGGCCGACAAGGAGGGCCTCAAGGCGTCGCGCCTGCGCAACTACCACCTGCGCGGCTCGTCGGCGATCAACTACGAGGCCGACATCATCCTGATCCTCAACGAGAAGTACCAGATCGTCGCCAAGGTCAACATCGAGTTCAACCCGTACCAGGCGCAGCGGTTCCGGGACTGGGTGATCGCGTCGGTGGAGAAGAACCGCGGCGGCCAGGACTCGGTGGACCTGGAGTACGAGAAGCACTTCGAGTTCTCCTGCTTCGACCCGAATGGGCGAACCGTGCAGGAGAAGCTGATCGAGGAGCGCCTCTACAACGAATAGCGACGCACCGTTGATCCGGCGCGCTGCGGCGTTGGCGGCTGTGGTCCCCGCTCACGCGCCCGCGAGTGCGCTCCCCCTGCCGCGCGGTAGAGTTGCGGCATGAGCAGCGAGTACGCGGACGCCTTCCCCGGCGTGGTCGAGATCGTCGTCGAGATCCCGCGGGGGATCCGCAACAAGTATGAGTACGACGAGGAGGCCGGCGTCTTCCGGCTGGACCGCGTCCTCTCCTCTGCGGTCTTCTACAACTTCGACTACGGCTTCATCGAGGGCACCCGCGCCGACGACGGCGACCACACCGACGCCCTGCTGATCATCGACGAGCCCACGTTCACCGGGTGTCACGTCTGGGCACGACCGGTCGGCGGTCTCGAGATGCGCGACGAGAAGGGTTTCGACTTCAAGACCCTGTGCGTGGCCATCGGCGATCCGAATCAGCAGCACATCGAGCGGCTGGAGCAGATGCGCCCGCACCGGCTGGTGGAGATCGAGCACTTCTTCGAGACGTACAAGCTGCTGGAGAACAAGGCCGTGGACGTGGTCGGCTGGCGGGACCGCGACCGGGCGCTGGAGGTGCTGGCCGCGGACCGCGCCCGCTTCCAGACCGAGCAAGGTGGCTGAGGAACTCGACCGGCTGTTCGTCGGTGTCCCGGTTCCCCCGGCGGCGCTGGCAGCCTGTGCCGCCCTCCTGGACGAGGTGCGCGCGCGGCACGGTGGCCGCGGGGTGCGCTGGGTGAGCACGCAGAACCTGCACCTGACGCTGCGGTTCCTGGGTCTGCTGCCGCCGTCCAGGATCGGCGCTCTCGGGGAGGCCGTGGACGCGGCGGCGGCCGGCAGGGCGCCGTTCGAGGTGGCCCTGGCCGGCGCGGGAGCATTCCCCGGCGACCGGCGCCCGCGGGCGATCTGGCTTGGCATCGAGCGCGGGGCGGAGGAGCTCGGCCTGATCTCGCGAGCCCTGGATGTCGCCCTCGTGTACATCGGCATGGCCCCCGACGACCGGCCGTTCCGCCCGCACCTCACGGTGGCTCGAACGGATGCCGCGGGGAGCTCGGGCTCCACGGCCGTTGCGGCGGCCCTCCGGGAAGCGGCCGCGGCTTGGCGCGTGGACTTCACCGCGGACCGGGTCGTGCTCTACCGCAGCCACCTCGGAGGCGGCTCGCCACGCTACGAGCAGGTCCACGAGGTGGTCCTCGGGGCCTGACCGGCCGCAGCCGGTTGCCCGAACCGCACGGAGGCGGTAGGCTCCGCTGGCCCCAACGCCCGCAAGGAGGTCGCTCGACGATGGCCAACGCCCAACCCCGCCGGACCAAGTTCCTCCTCGACGAGGACCGCATCCCGCGGGCCTGGTACAACATCGCCGCCGATCTCCGGACCCCGCTCCCGCCGCCGCTCCACCCGGGCACGGGCCAGCCGCTCGGACCGGCCGACCTCGCACCGCTGTTCCCGATGGCACTGATCCTCCAGGAGGTCAGCACGGACCGTGAGATCGAGATTCCGGACCCGGTCCGGGAGGCGTACCAGCTCTATCGCCCGTCTCCGCTGCACCGGGCCTTCCGCCTCGAGCGCGCGCTCGATACGCCCGCCCACATCTACTACAAGTACGAGGGCGTCAGTCCGGCCGGCAGCCACAAGCCGAACACCGCGCTGCCGCAGGCGTTCTACAACCAGCAGGAGGGCGTCAAGCGCCTGGCCACCGAGACGGGCGCCGGGCAGTGGGGGAGCGCGCTCGCGTTCGCGGGTACGGTCTTCGGCCTGGACGTGAAGGTCTACATGGTGCGGGCGAGCTACGACCAGAAGCCGTACCGCCGGATCCTCATGGAGACCTACGGCGCGGAGGTGGTCGCGAGCCCCAGTCCCACCACGAACTACGGGCGCTCGGTCCTGGCCAAGACGCCCGATTCCAACGGGTCCCTGGGCATGGCGATCAGCGAGGCGGTCGAGGACGCCGCCACCCGGGACGACACCAAGTACGCGCTCGGTTCAGTGCTCAACCACGTGATGCTCCACCAGACCGTCATCGGCCTCGAGGCGCAGGAGCAGATGGCGCTGGCCGGCGAGGAGCCGGACGTGATCATCGCGTGCGCCGGTGGTGGCTCCAACTTCGCGGGCCTGACCTTCCCGTACGTAGGCAGGATGCTCCGCGGCGAGGGGACCTACCGCGTGATCGCGGCGGAGCCCGAGGCAGCTCCCTCCATGACGCGAGGGATCTACGCCTATGACTTCGGCGACACGGGGAAGATGGCCCCGATCGTCAAGATGTACACCCTCGGGTCGGAGTTCATGCCGGAGCCCATCCACGCGGGTGGCCTCCGGTACCACGGCATGTCGCCGCTGGTGTCCCTGCTCAAGGAGGAGGGCCTGATCGAGGCCCGGAGCGTCCACCAGCGCGCCTGCTTTGAGGTCGGTGTCCAGTTCGCCCGCGCCGAGGGCATCCTGCCGGCGCCCGAGAGCACGCACGCGATCAAGGTGGTCGTGGACGAGGCGCTCGAGGCGAAGGCGTCCGGTGAGCCCCGCGTGATCCTGTTCAACCTCTCGGGTCACGGCCACTTCGACCTCGCGTCGTACGAGCGATACCTGCAGGGATCGCTGGAGGACTACGAGTACCCGGCCGAGAAGGTCGCGGAGGCGCTGGCGGCCCTGCCGTCGGTGGGCTGACTCCCGGGCTCGGCATCCTCGGCAGGCATCACCCCCGGAAATGGACCTGCGGGAAAAGCCCGGCGGGAACCGCGGATCGGCGTTCTCGGTGCCCGCCAGGATGTGGTCGTGCCGAAGCTAGCCTGCCGCGCCTGCGGCCGCCAGATCTGCACGGTATCCTCGTTGGACGCCCTGTTCGCCGAGGAGCGGCGCTGTCCCCGGTGCGGCGCGTCCCTGGCTGTCGAACGGCGTGCGATCGATCGCCGACAGGCGCAGCGCCGCGTCAACCCGCCGGACGATCCCGGGCCCCCGGCGGACACCGGGGAACGGCGCGAGGGTGATCGGCGGGACCAGCGGCGCAGGTCCGGCGATGGCGGGAGCTGGTCGAAGGCCTGAAGCGGACCGGGGCTCCCCGGGACGCGGAGACAGGGTCAGACCGCGCGCGGCGGCTCCACGAGCCCGTGACGGAGGGCGAAGGCCACGGCCCCCAGCTTCGAGTGCACGTGGAGCTTGCCCATGATGTTCTGCACGTGGGTGCGCAGGGTGTTGGGCGTGATGGCCAGGCTGGCACAGATCTCGGGCGTGCTCAGGCCTTCGGTCAGGGCACGCAGGACCTCCAGCTCGCGGGGTGTCAACCTCTCGTCCGGCGTGCTGGCCGCGTCCCGGTCGTGATCCCTCGTCTCAGCAAGCCGGCGGGCGATCGCCATGATCACCGATCGCGGCAGCAGCATCTCGCCGGCCCTCGCCGCCCGAACGGTGCCGACAACCTCCTCGGCGGCCCGGTCCTTGGTCAGGTAGCCGTCGGCGCCGGCCTGGATCGACTCGTAGACCGTCTCGTCATCCTCGACGGCGGTCAGCATCACGACCCGCGCGAACGGCCAGCGGCTCTTGATCGCCCGGGTGGCATCGACACCCGTCCCGTCCCGCAGGCGGTAGTCCACGAGGGCGACGTCCACCGGCTCACCCGCGTAGGCCGCCGTCTCGGCGACCGACGAGGCGAGCCCGACGATGCGGATGTCGGGCTCGTTGGCGAGCAGGCGGGAGAGCGCGTCGAGGATCAGGCGCTGATCGTCGACGAGGAGCACGCGGATGGGCCGCTGGCCGGCGCCGTTGGTGGCGGCGCGCGGCTCGCGTGAGGTGCCGTCCGGATCCACGGCCGGTGACAAGGACTCGCTCCTGGCATATCCACGGTTCCGCTGGTGGCCTTTGTGGGGTCGGGATCAGTCTAGCGCCATCGCCAGGGTGGCCAGCGGGCGATAATCGCGCCCATGCACGTGGCACTGCTCGGTCTCGGCCTCATTGGGGGCTCCATCGCGCGCGCCCTGGCCGCGGATCGTGGGTCCGGCGAGGTCCATCGCGTGACGGCGTGGACGCCCTCGGGCGAGGGCCCGCGACTGGCGCTCGCGGCGGGCGTGATCGACGCGCTCGCCGGTGATCCCGAAACAGCGATGGCCGGGGCGGACCTGGTGGTGCTGGCCGGGCCGCCGCTCGCCTGCGTGGATCTGCTGCGGCGCCTCGGATCCGACCTTCGGGGGTCCCTGGAGCCAGGCGCGACGGTCACGGACGTCGCCTCGACGAAGGGAGTCCTGGCGTCCATCGCCCGGGCGGGAGGCGTCCCGTACGTAGGCGGCCACCCGATGGCCGGGCGCGAGACGAGCGGCTTCGGGGCGGCCGACGCGTCCCTGTTCCGCGACCGCCCCTGGGTGATCGGCGAGCCGGTCGCGGGTGGCGACCCGGCGAGGGTGCGGGCGCTGGCGCTGGCCTGCGGGGCCCGGCCGGTCGAGCTCGACGCGGAGACTCACGACCGTCTCGTGGCGGCCATCAGCCACCTGCCGCTGATCACGTCGGTGGCGCTCGTCGAGGCGGTGGCCGGCACGGCCGGAGCTACGGTCCCGGACTGGACCGAGGCCGTGATGCTCGCGGCGTCCGGCTGGCGCGACACGACGCGCCTCGCCCGCGGTGACGTGACGATGGGGACGGAGATCACGGTCACGAACGCGGTGGCCCTGGCGGTCCGTCTCCGTGCCTACCGCGCCCGGGTCGACGAGTGGATCGCGCTGCTCGAGGCGCCCGGTGGGCCCGATGCCGAGGTGGTCCGGGCGCGCCTCGCCGAGGCACGCTCACGGCTGGAGGGCTGAGGTGGGCGATCCCGGGGAACAGGTCCTGGTCGTGCCCCGTGAGTCGATCGTCACGGGCGAGGGCTGGCTCGGCGTGCGGTGCGACGGCGTCGATGCGGCATTGGAGGCCGTGGCGCGCGAGGGCCGGTTCGTCCTGCGGTCGACGGCGGAGGAGGACCCGCGCCTGAAGCAGGTGATCCCGTACCTCATCCTCCGTGACGGTGACCGGTGGTTCCTGATGCGACGGACGAAGGCGGGGGGTGACGCCCGCCTGCACGACCTGTGGTCGATCGGGGTCGGCGGACACCTGAACCCGGGCGACGGCGACGTGCCGGGCGGGCTGCGGCGCGAATGGGCCGAGGAGCTGGTTGCCGACTTCGTGCCCGAGTTCACGGCCGTCGGGCTGCTCAACGACGACAGCACGCCCGTGGGGGCCGTGCACCTGGGCATCGTCTACGTGGCAGACGCGGCGGGCCGGGCCGTCTCCATCCGCGAGACCGAGAAGCTGGCCGGCGCGTTTGCCGCCACGGAGGAGGTCGCCGCCGTGCGGGATGCGATGGAGACGTGGAGCCGTCTCGCCTTCGACGTCCTGACCGAGTGAGCCCGCGGACGGGCGGTTCCGCACGCGACCCCGTCGCCTCCCGGTGCCATACTCGCCCGCAAGTCCCATGACCGATCGCCCGACCACTCTCCGTCGCCGCCTGGCCCTGCCGCTCGCGCTGCTGGGGCTGTTCATGGTGAGCGCGGCGTCTGCTTCGGGGGCCTCGCAGCCACGCGTGGATGTCCTGACCGCGGAGGGCATCGTCGACAACGTCATGGCCGGGTACATCGCGGACGGTGTCGCCCAGGGAGCGAGCGACGGCGCGGCCGCGGTGGTCATCAAGCTCAACACGCCGGGCGGCAGCCTGGATTCGACCCAGAAGATCACGGGCGCCCTGCTCGAGTCCACCGTGCCGACGATCGTCTGGGTGGCCCCCTCGGGCGGCCGGGCCGCGAGCGCCGGCACGTTCATCACGCTGGCGGCGAACCTCGCCTACATGGCTCCGGGCACCAACATCGGGGCGGCATCCCCGGTGGACAGCAGCGGGGGCGACATCACCGGCACGCTGGGCGTCAAGGTCATGAACGATGCGGTGGCCAACATCACGGCGATCGCGGAGGCACGCGGCCGTCCCGTGGACTGGGCGGTCTCCACGGTGAAGGACGCGGCGTCCTACTCGGCGAACGAGGCCGTGGCGGCCGGTGCCGTCGACGGGATCGCGGCCACGCTCGACGAGGTGCTCGCCGCCGCGAACGGGCAGGTAGTGACGGTCGCCGGGGGCCAGGCCATCACCCTCGACCTGGCCGGTGCCGCCATCAACGAGGCGCCGATGAGCCCGGGGCAGGGGTTCCTGCACCTGTTGTCCGACCCGAACATCGCCTTCCTGCTGTTCGTGCTCGGCGGGCTTGGGCTGGCCATCGAGCTCGTTCACCCCAACCTGCTGACGGGGATCGTGGGCTCGTTGTGCCTCATCCTCGCCTTCATCGGGTTCGGGAGCCTGCCGCTCAACGTCGCCGGGCTGCTGCTCGTCGGTCTCGGCCTGCTCCTGTTCGTGCTCGAGACGCAGATCACCAGCCACGGCTTGCTGACCGTCGCGGGGATCGTGTGCTTCGTGCTCGGCGCCTCGGCCCTGTACGGCGCTCCGGGCAACCTGGCCGAGCCGGCGGTTCAGGTCGCGACGCCGCTGATCGTCGTCACGACGGGCATGGCGGCCGTGCTCATGGGCCTCATCGCGGTCGCCGCCGTCCGGACGCGGCGGATGAAGGCCTCGGCCGGGACGGTGGGCGTCCCTGTCCCGCTCGGTTCCGAGGGCTACGTCCAGGCGCCTCTCGAGCCGCTCGGCACCGTGTACCTGGCGGATGAGCCGTGGAGCGGCCGGACCGCCGACGGCACGACACTCGCGCGTGACACGCTCGTCCGGCTCGTCCGCTTCGACGGCCTGGTCGCGATCGTGGAACCCATCAACCCGTTCGATGCTGGACCGGCGCCGCCGGCACCCGCCGGGCAATCCTGAGACAGGAGGACTCCATGGAGCTCGCCATCACTCTCGCGGTCATCGCGTTCGTCGTCATCGTCGTGCTGGCGATCCTGTACCTGTCGGTGCGGGTCGTGCAGCAGTACGAGCGGATGGTGGTCTTCCGCCTGGGCAAGACCAACGAATTGATGGTGCGCGACCCGGGCCTCCGGTTCCTGGTCCCGATCGTGGACCGGCCGGTGAAGGTGGACATGCGGGAGCAGTTCATCGAGGTGCCCAGCCAGACCACGATCACCAAGGACAACGCGCCGATCAACGTCGACTTCCTGATCTACTGGAGGATCGCGGACGCGCTCAAGAGCGTCGTCAACGTCGCCAACTTCCCGGGCGCCCTCCAGGGCGTCGCCACCACCACGCTGCGCGCCGTCATCGGCGACATCCTCCTCGACGACGTGCTGTCCAAGCGCGAGCAGATCAACGAGGTCCTCCGCACCAAGCTGGACGAGGTCACCGAGCGCTGGGGCGGCAAGATCACGACGGTCGAGATCCGCGAGATCACCCCGCCGCGCGATGTCCAGGACGCGATGAACCGCCAGCTTTCCGCCGAGCGGACGAGGCGGGCGGTCATCACCGAGTCCGAGGGCTCGCGACAGTCTTCGATCAACGTCGCCGAGGGCCAGAAGCAGTCGGAGATCCTCAAGGCCGAGGGCGAGCGGCAGGCGGCCATCCTGCGTGCGGAGGGCTTCAGCCAGGCGCTCGAGCGGATCTACGGGGCCGCGAAGGGGATCGACGAGAAGACGATGACACTGCAGTACCTCGAGGCCCTCAAGTCGCTGGGTGCCAGCCCGTCCACCAAGTTCCTGATCCCGACCGAGTTCACGCGGCTCGCCGAGCACGTCGGCTCGTACGTGGGGCGCGGGATGGGTGCCGAGAACGCCGAGCGGTGATTCGGCGCGTCCTCCTGGTCGCTGCCGCGCCGGTCGTGGCGGCCGTTGCGGTGGGCCCCATGCTGGACCGGCTCGCCAGGCGGATCACGCAGGCGCCGCGCCGCCTGCCGGAGGAAGCCGGCCTGGCGCTCGCGCTGGACCGGTTGGGCGGGGAGGTGGTCCGTCTCCGGTCCCGGGACGGCGTCCGCCTGGTGGCTCGCTGGGTGCCGCCGGATCCGCCACCCGACCCGGATGCCTGGGTCCCGGACCCGCGTGAGGCGATCCTGCTGCTCCACGGGTACAGCGGGTCGATCACGCCCGACCTCGTGGAGCTGGGGCCGTTCCTGCGCCGGACGGCGAGCGTGCTCGGGCTGGATTCCCGGGGCCACGGTGCGTCCGACGACGGGCCGACCACCTTCGGGCTGCTGGAGGTGGAGGACGTGGCCGGGGCGCTGGCGCTCCTGGGCGAGCGGGGCGTGCGACGGGTCGCGCTGGTGGGCTCGTCGATGGGCGGGATCACGGCGATCGCCGCGGTGGCGGTCCTGGGCGACGGGCGCCTGGCCTCGGCGGACGCCGATCCCACGGCGCCGGCCGCGGGGCCGGGCGCACCCCGGCCGCGGATCGTCGGCGTGGTGGCGGATTCGGTGACGCCGGAGCTTGCCATCGTCGTCGCCAGCCGCCTGGGGCTGCCGTTCGCGCGACGGATCGCCCAGCGCGCGTTCGGACGGTTCCACGGGCTCGTCGGCGGCGACCCGCGGGCAACCGAGCCGATCGCGGTGATCGGCCTGCTGGATGACATGCCGCTGCTCCTCGTCTCCGGCGAGGACGATCGGACCGTCCCGATCGACGAGGCGCGACGACTCGCCGCGGCGGCGCCGCCCGGCACCCGGCACCTCGTGATCGCAGGTGCGGACCATGGGGCCGGCCACCGGACGGATCCCGTCGCGTACGAGGCCGCCGTGACCGGCCTGCTGCGGGAGGCGTTCGCGGCGGCCCGACCGTCATAGGCGACGCCCGACGCCCCCTATACTGCAGACGGCACCCTCGGGGAGCTAGCGCAGGCTCGACGTGGCGGTGTCGCGCGAGGAGGTCGGATTGGCCGGAAAGGTACTCGTCGTCGACGACGACGCCAGCGTCCAGCGTCTCCTCCAGCACACCCTCCGCCAGGAGGGGTTCGAGGTGGTCATCGCCGGGAACGGCGCGGAAGGGTTCCGCCTCTGGCAGGAGGAGGCTCCGTCGCTGGTCCTGCTCGACGTCACGCTGCAGCAGCTCGACGGTTACGAGGTGGCGATCCGCATCCGGGCCGAGGAGGGTGCGGGCAACCACGTCCCGATCATCATGCTCACCGCCGACCGCGACGTGCAGCAGAAGGTGCGCGCGCTGCGGTCCGGTGCCGACGACTACCTCATCAAGCCGTTCCACCCCGCCGAGCTGCTGGCGCGGATGAAGAGCCTCATCGCGCGCTTTGCGCCCGGGGAGGCTATCGTCGGCCGCCCGCCGATGGGCCGGATCCACGCCTACTACGGCGCGAAGGGCGGCGTCGGCACCACGACCATCGCGATCAACACCGCCATCGCCCTCCAGAGCCTCGGACGGCGTGTCTGCCTCGTGGACGGCAACCTCCAGTTCGGCGACCACCGGGTGTTCCTGGACCTGGGGCTCGACCGCAAGAGCATCGTGGACGTCGTCAGCGCCCCGGCGATGGACGCGGACATGCTCAGGAGCATCGTGCAGACACACGACACCGGCGTTGACCTGCTCCTGGCTCCGCCCTCGCCGGAGGCCGCGGACCTGGTCACGGCCGCCCACATGCACGAGATCCTGGAGCTGCTTCGCGGGCTGTACGACTACGTGATCGTGGACATCGACAAGCGACTCGACGACATGAACCTCATGGTCCTCGACGTCGCCGACACGATCTTCGCGGTGATGACCGCCGACCTGTCGTGCCTGAAGAACGTCCGCCTGGTGCTCGAGACGATCGGCCACCTGGGCTACGAGGCAGGCAAGCTCAAGCTCGTGCTCAATCGCTCGAACGCCTTCACCGGCATCAACGTGAAGAGCGCGGAGGGCGCGCTCCGTCGGCCGATCGAGCACCAGATCGTCAACGAGTACCGGGGCGCCATCTCCGCGCTCAACAGCGGTGCGCCGTTCATGGCCGCGAAGGCGGACTCGGTGCTCGGACGGTCGGTGCTGAACTTCGCGAAGGCGGTCGACAGGACGAGCGGGCAGACCCAGGCACAGCTCGCGCCCGGTACGGTCCGCTAGCCGGCCCCGGTCGACAGGGGCTCCGGCTCACGCCACGGGTGTCTCGATGGGACCGCGACCGGGGACCGAGCCTGCACCGGTCGGCGGGGCCGGACAGGCCGCACCGGATAAGCCGCAGGTGAGTGGGGCGGCCTACCGTGCCGCTCGTGCTTGCAACCCTCCTCTCCGCGACGCTCCAGGGGATCGCTGGGCGCATCGTCCGCGTCGAGGTGGATGTCGCACCCGGGCTGCCGGGGTTCACGATCGTCGGCCTCCCGGATGCCGCGCTCTCCGAGGCGCGCGAGCGTGTGCGAGGAGCGCTCCGGAACGCGGGCTTCCACCACCCGCCGCGGCGCATCACCGTCAACCTCGCCCCGGCCGAGCTGCGGAAGGCGGGCGCGTCGCTGGACCTCGCGATCGCGCTGGGGATCCTGCTCGGGTCGGACCAGGTGCAGGCGTCGCCGGGTCGCGTCGCGCTGATCGGGGAGCTGGGGCTTGGCGGTGAGGTCCGCCGGGTGCCGGGCATCCTGCCAATGTGCCTCGCCCTTGGGGCGCGCGGCGTGCGACGCGTGGTCGTGCCAGCGGACGCCGTCGCCGAGGCCGCGCTGGCGCCCGGTGTCGAGCCGATCCCCGTGGCCGACGTCGCGGAGGCCGCGGACGCGCTCCGGGCCCGGCGTTCCCGTAGGGCACGACCGGTGGCCCTGCCCAGGGCTGGGTCCCCGGCGGATGGGACCGGGCTCCCGGCGGATGCGGCGCCCGACGGTCCGTCGACGGTCGCCGTGCGGGAGGCGACGGTCGTGGACCTCGCGGACGTGCGGGGACAGGCCGTCGCGCGGCGGGCGCTCGAGATTGCCCTCGCCGGCGATCACGCCCTGCTCCTGATCGGGCCGCCAGGCGTCGGCAAGACGCTCCTCGCGCGCACGATCCCGCCGCTTCTGCCCGACCTCGATGACGCGGCCGCCCTGTCGGCGACTGTGGTCGCGTCGGCCGCCTCGCCGATACCGGTGGTTGACCTCGTACGGCGGCCGCCGGTCCGCACGCCGCACCACACGACGTCCTACGCCGGGATGGTCGGCGGCGGTCCGCGGATGTCGCCGGGCGAGGTGACGCTCGCCGACCAGGGGGTCCTCTTCTGCGACGAGCTGCCGGAGTTCGGTCGGGACGTCCTGGAGGCGCTCCGGCAGCCACTGGAGGACGGCTTCGTCTCGGTGGTGCGGGTCGGCCGGTCGGCGACGTTTCCGGCGCGGTTCACCTTCGTCGCGGCCATGAACCCGTGTCCGTGCGGGCAGTACGGCGCGGCGGACCGGACATGCACCTGTCCGCCGGGCGTCCCGGAGCGCTACCTGCGGCGTGTCTCCGGCCCGCTCCGGGATCGCATCGACCTGTGGGTCCGCCTTGATCGGGTCCCGCCAGAGGTCCTGCTCGCGGGGCTGGAACCCGAGGCGTCGGCGGTGGTCGCGGGGCGGATCGCGGCGGCACGTCAACGGCAGCGGGCGCGGTGGGCCGAAACAGGATCCGGCGGACGGTTGCAGGCCCGCGCGCTGCGCTCCGCCTGCGCCATGGACGTCGCGACCGAGGGGCGGGCGATCGTCCTCGCCGAGAGGGAGGGGCTCTCGGGGCGAGGGATGGACCGGCTGCTCCGCGTTGCGCGCACGATCGCGGACCTGGCAGGAGACGTGGCGGTCCAGCCGCCCCACCTCGACGAGGCCGCCCGGTTCCGGTCCCCCGTGGACCGGATGGCGATGTGGCGGGCCGGCTGATGCTCGGGATCGGCCGGCGTGGCCCGCTCGGGCGCGCGGATGCCCCCGAGGTCGGCGGCCTGCGGGAGGCAGGGGTGGACGATGGTCCGGACGGCCCGGTGCCGTGGCCGGCGTCCGGCGGGGCGGTCCTCGGCGCCGAGCGGGACGCCTGGATCGTGCTGGCAGGGGTCAGCGGCGTGGGGCCCGTCTCGTTCGCCAGGCTGGTCGCGGCGTTCGGGAGCGGCGGCGCGGTCCTGGCGGCAGCGCGCAGGACGGGCGCGGTGGCCGCGCTCGTCGCGGCGACACACTCCCCCGATGGCGGTAGCCCGACCCTGGCCCCGTCATCCGCGGCCGAGATCGTGGCGGCTGCCTTTGACGCAACCCCGTTGCTGGCCCCGGTCCGACGGTCCGGCGTCCTTGTCATCACGCTTGCCGACGAGGAGTACCCGCGGCGGCTGCGCCGGATCGACCTGCCCCCGCCGGTCCTGTTCCTGTACGGGGACCCGGCGGCCCTCGATCGAGACCACGCTGTGGCGATCGTCGGGACCCGGCGGCCGACGACGGTGGGGCGGGAGACCGCGGGCAGGATCGCGGACGCGGTGGGCGGCCTGGGAGCGACGATCGTGTCGGGCCTTGCGCTCGGGATCGACGCCGCCGCGCATGCGGCAGCCGTCCGGCTCGGCACTCCCACCGTGGCTGTCCTTGGTGGTGGCCACGAGCGGCTCTACCCGGCCGCGCATCGGGGTCTTGCCCGCGCGATCGCAGCCGGCGGCGGGGCAGTGGTGAGCGAGTTCCATCCCGACACGGTCCCGACACGCGGGACATTCCCGCGCCGGAACCGGATCATCAGCGGCCTCGCGGATGCAACCGTGGTCGTGGAGGCGGGTGCCCGCAGCGGTGCTCTCACGACGGCAGCCTGGGCCCTCGAGCAGGGCCGGGGGCTCCATCTCGTGCCCGGACGACTGGACGACCCGGCCGTTGCAGGGTGTCTCGCCTTCCTCCGCGAGGCGGGCCCCGAGGCGCGGATCGTGTCCGGCATTCCGGAGCTGCTGGTCGACCTCGACCTCGTCTGGTCACCGGCGACCTCCACGACGGAGCGCCGCCCGGGAGCAGTTGACGGGCCGTCTCCGGGCGGGACGTCACTGGAGGCCGTCCTCGCCACGCTGGGACCCGCCGAGCGGGCGGTCGCGCACGAGGTCGCCGCCGGCCGCGGATCCGTGGACGAGCTAGTCCTCGCGACCGGGGGTCCTGGCGCCATGGTGCTGGTCGCGCTGACGAGGCTCGAAGTCCGCGGGCTCGTCCTGGAGACCTTCGGACGGTACCGTGCGGCGGGTCCGCTCGCGTCGGCGAACGCCGCCGGCCGTCCGGCCGTCCGGGGCCCGCACCTTTCGCTCCGATGCCCGGGGCTTGCCTCACGCGTCCTGGTATACTCATACCAGTTTTCGCGGGGCGCCGCCCTGCCGACATCGAGCCATTCGGAGTCCACGTGGGCCTAGCGGACGTGAGAAAAGTCGCCGTGTTCGGAGCGGGTACCATGGGGCCGGGTCTGGCCCAGGTGTTCGCCACCGCCGGGTACCAGGTGGCCCTCTATTCGCGCACTTCCGCCACACTCAACAAGGCCATGTCGGTCATCTCCGCCAATCTTGCGACGTTCGGCGAGCGGGGCCTCGTCGCGGGCGATTCGGTCCC
>Ga0209014_10000102_pt1 | contig 44574 bp, 32 predicted proteins | sample BarGraNGADG00212_FD_184491 | JGI IMG/M metagenome (GOLD analysis project Ga0209014, IMG submission 184491) | Arctic peat soil microbial communities from Barrow, Alaska - Barrow Graham LP Ref core NGADG0002-212 (SPAdes) (version 2) | ecosystem: Environmental > Terrestrial > Soil > Wetlands >...
CTCCGCCACCGCCTCCAGGGTCCGCGCCAGCGACTCGGCATCGTGTCCCACCAGACCGCCCAACTGCTGGAGGATCTTCTCTATCTCATGCCCCTCGTCAAGCTGAAGCTGGCGCCACCGATTGGCCAACTCCACCACAACAAGCGGCTCCATAAATACCGTGGCGCCGCTGGCCGATTGGTCGTGGACGATCCCCTTGACCTGCCCCTTGAACTCCGCCTTCACCGGCACCACGTAGCGGCCGCCCCGCTGGGTGACTATCGGCTCCTGCAACGCCGTCCGGTAAGAGGGGGAGTTGACGATGTCGTTGAGCTTGGACATCAGCCGATCGTAGGCGCGGCGCAGCTCGAGCCTGATCTGAGCCAGGCCGGGGCTGGCCGAGTCCATCACCTCGCCCGCGTCGTTGATAGCGCGGCGGATCTCCCGCTCTAGGTCGTCGTGGAAGCCGATGGGGAGGGTGACCTCCTCCAGGGTGGGGAGTTGGTCGGCCAGCTTGGAGATGGTGCCGCGCACCATCCGCCCGGAGGCAATGGTGGAGGCGACCAGCAACAGCTCCTCCGGGGCCAGCAGGGCACCCACCGCGGCTCGCTTCAGCTGGGAGCGGATGTCCCGCGCGCCGCCAACGCCGAAGCTGGGCTTCAGATCCAGCAGGCGCCTGGCCTCCAGGGTGGCGGCCTGACGTCGCAGCACCTCCGTCATCTCGATGGCGGGTCGCAGCGCCAGCGCCCTCTCGTGGCTCAGGGAGAAGGCGCTGTGGCCGGCAAGCCTCTCCAGCACTTTGTTCAGTTCCAGGGTTTGCAGGTAGTGCTCGTCCATCCTCTATATCGCCATTCAGCACGGTAGCTTCTCCCTGCTGAGAGAAGCTACCCCTTATTTCAACGTCTATTAGACCAATTGTACCGCATCGAGCCCGGGAATTGCAGCGAGCCGTGGGTGATTTCGCAGAACCTCTCCTCTATCTGGTGCCCGGTCGTACGCGCCAAGAGCCCTCCCCGAACCGTTCCACTTGCCGTGAGGGCCGCCGGGGCGTACGATCAATGCGGCCATCGGGAAACGCGGCAGGAGGAATCTCATGACTTCCATGGGTGTGGACTTCACCCCGTCGGCAGAGAAGATGCCCGTTCTCTTCGTGGGACACGGCAGCCCATTGAACGCCATCGAAGACAACGAGTTCAGCCGTGCCTGGGAGGAGGCCGGCAAGGCGCTCCCCAGGCCGAAGGCCATCCTCTGCGTCTCCGCGCACTGGGAGAGCGCTGGGGCGAAGACCACCGCGATGGAGAAGCCTCGGACGATCCACGACTTCGGCGGCTTCCCCACAGAGCTCTACCAGCAGCAGTACCCCGCGCCGGGCTCTCCGGACCTGGCGAGGCTCATTCAAGAGATTGTTCCCACCCCAGTGGATCTCGACATGGAGTGGGGGTTGGATCATGGCACCTGGTCGGTGCTCAAGCACCTGTTCCCACGGGCCGACGTGCCGGTGGTACAGCTCAGTCTGGACCGCGCCAAGACGCCTGCGCAGCACTACGAGCTCGGACAGGCGTTGAAGCCGCTGCGGCACAGGGGGGTGCTAATCGTCGGCAGCGGGAACATGGTTCACAACCTGCGGCTAATCTGTTGGGATGACAGACCGGCTCCCGACTGGGCTGAGGCCTTCGACGAGACGCTACGGCAGTTGATCGTGGCGGGCGACCACCAGTCGATCATCGACTATCCACATCTGGGCAGGAACGCCGCCCTCTCGATACCCACTAACGAGCACTTTCTGCCGCTGCTCTACATTCTCGGGCTAAAGGACGATGGCGAGGAGCCGCGTTTCTTCACCGACAAGCTGACGATGTGCTCTCTGTCGATGCGATCAGTCCGATTTGGGTAGGGGCTCAGCTGGATAGCACATTCACTGGATAGCACATTCAGCTGGAGAGTGCCCATGCCCCGGAGCGACCTTCTGGCGGAGTTGGCCGGCATCGTCGGCGCCGATAACCTCTTCTTCTCTCGACGCGATCGGCTCGCCTACGAGTACGACGCCACCGCCGAGACGTCGCAGCCCGATCTGATTGTCTTTCCGCGGGACGCCCATGCCACGGCCGGCGTGATGCGGGTGGCGCGGCGGGAGGGGATCCCCCTTTTGCCGCGTGGGGCCGGCACCAACCTGTCCGGCGGCACCGTCCCACTGCGGGGCGGCATCGTCGTGTGCTTCACCCGCATGAACCGGATCCTCGGGTTTGACACCGGCAACGAGCGCGCCGTGGTAGAGCCCGGCGTCGTGAACCTGGAGCTGCAGAGCGCCCTCGCCCCGTTCGGTTACCTCTACGCGCCGGACCCCTCCAGCCAGAAGGTCTCCACCATGGGTGGCAACATCGGCGAGAACGCCGGCGGCCCCCACTGCCTAAAATACGGCATCACCACCAACCACGTATATGGTCTGCAGGTTGTGCTGCCCGACGGTCGGGTAGTGGAGACCGGCGGAGCCGCGGAGGATAGCCCTGGGTACGACCTCACCGGGCTGATGGTTGGGTCCGAGGGCACCATGGGCATGGTGACCTCCATCACGGTGAGGCTGATCCGGCAGCCGGAGGCGATCCGGACGATGCTGGCCATCTTCGACGACCTGGATTCCTGCGGCGACACCGTGTCGGATATCATTGGTCAGGGGATCATTCCCGCCACCCTGGAACTGATGGATAGGGTGACCGTGGGGGCTATCGAAGACAGCGGGAAGGCGGCCGGCTACCCACGGGACGCGGACGGCGTCCTTCTGATCGAACTGGACGGCATGAAGGAGGGCCAGGAGCGACAAATCCAACAGATCAGCGAGATCTGTGGGAGTCACGGCGCCCGCAAAGTCCGAGTCGCGGCTACCGAGGCCGATAGGGACCGGCTCTGGGCGGGGAGGCGCGCCGCCTACAGCGCACTGGTCGCTCTGAACTCCGGCTCGTCGATCCACGACACCACGGTTCCCCGGACCAGGCTGACGGAGACGCTGCACCGGATTCGGGAGATCGGGAAGAGGCACGGCGTGCTGGTCTCCGAGACGGCCCACGCGGGCGATGGCAACCTCCATCCGCTGGTGGTCTTCAACCTCGCTGACCCCGACGAGGTGGAGCGTGTCCACCGAGCCGACCACGAGATCGTCGAGCTGTGCGTAGAGATGGGCGGCTCCCCCACCGGCGAGCACGGCATCGGCAGGGAGAAACTGGCCTACATGTCGGTGGTCTACGCCGAGGCCGACCTGGATCTGATGCGGCTGGCCAAGCGGGCCATCGACCCGGAAGGTCTGCTCAACCCGGGTAAGCTGATCCCGCCTTCTCCGTGATCCCTCTTCTGAATAGTGAGGGGCGATCGCCGATCACCCCTCCAGCCTGTTGCCACAACCTTGTGCCGTCAATCCTAGCAGGCTGAGCCGGGTGCCGTTGTGGCTACATGGCAGTTAGACCGACAACTCTGGCTGCCGGATTGACAGCCCAAGTCGTAAAAGGCTAGCATCCACCCGGGCTAAGCAACGTCGTTCTTGCGCTGCCGGAGCGGCCCGTTCCCAGCGCTAAGTCATGTTCGAGGTGTTGAGAGTATGCAGGGATCCACCGACCCTCTGGAGAGGATCGCCGCCCTGGGGCCCGTTGAACCCTATAGAGTGAAGATGGTCGAGCCGATCCAAACCAGCACCCGCGAGCAGCGGGAGGGCTGGCTGGACGAGGCCGGTCTCAACCTATTCCGCGTGCCGGCCGAGTGTGTCTTCGTCGACCTGCTGACCGACTCAGGCACCGGCGCGATGAGCCATCACCAGTGGGGCGCTATGATGCAGGGCGACGAGAGCTACGCCGGGGCGCGCAGCTTTTATCGGCTGCGAGACACGGTGCGGGAACTGTTCGGGTTCTCAGAGGTGATTCCGACCCACCAGGGACGGGCGGCGGAGCACCTCCTCTTCGCGGAGTTGGTGAAGCCGGGCAAAAGGGTTCTCTCCAACACCTTCTTCGACACCACGCGGGCGAACGCCGAGGTCGCGGGTGCCGTTGCCGACGATCTGCCCACTCCCGAGGCGCGGGACCTGGGGAGCGATCGACCGTTCAAGGGGGACATCGACCTGACCCGGCTGTCGGACGTTCTCAAGAGCGCGCCGGCCGGGGAGATCGTCGGCGTTGTGATGACCGTCACCAACAACGCCGGCGGCGGGCAGCCGGTCTCCCTGTCCAACATCCGCGGGGCCAGCGAACTGTGCCGCGGCCACGGAATCCCTCTGATCCTGGATGCCAGCCGGATCGCCGAGAACGGCTTCTTCATCCGCGAGCGGGAAAAGGGGTTCGCGGACAGGTCGGTATCCGAGATCGTCCGTGCCATGAGCGAATGCGCCGACATCATGACCATGAGCGCCAAGAAGGACGGCCTGGTGAACATAGGCGGGCTGCTGGCGATGCGGGATGCCGGTATGGCTGAGCGGATCCGGCAGCAGATGGTGGTGACGGAGGGTTTCCCCACCTACGGCGGGCTGGCGGGAAGGGATCTCGATGCAATGGCAGTGGGGCTGCGGGAGGCCCAGAACGAGGAGTATCTGGCTCACCGCATCGGCCAGGTGCGTTTCCTTGCAGATCTCCTGAGGGATCTCGGGGTGCCGCTAATCGAGCCGACCGGCGGGCACGGGGTGTTCGTGGATGCCGCGGGCTTCCTTCCGCACATTCCCAGGCAGCAGTACCCCGGCCAGGCGCTGGCTCTGGCCCTCTACCTGGAGGGCGGGGTGCGAAGCTGCGAGATCGGCTCGGTGATGTTCGGCGACGATCCCGACGCCTACTGGCCGGAGTTGGTGCGGCTGGCGATACCGAGACGGAGCTACTCCAACGCCCAGTTGGGGGCGGTTGCCACCGCCTTTGCGGCGTTGCGAGAGCGACGCTCGGCGATTCGGGGGGTGGCGATTGTGGACTCTCCGCCGGTGCTGCGCCACTTCACTGCGAAATTCGCTTTTGTGTAAGGGAAATGTAGTCGGCGTGCAACGAGTGTAGGGCGGGGTCTTGTGCCCCGCCCTACCTGCCGCCGAAGCTTTGTCGCTAAGCGAAACGTATTCTCAGCCGGGCTGCTACGGCGCCCCCTTGTAGTCGAGGTTCGAGAACATCGGGGTGGTGGGACGGACCACCTTGAACACCTTCATGGAGACGCCGCCGGACGTCTGGCCCGCGTGGCACGAGTTGCACCCGTCGACGGCGTGGTCGTAGGCAGCGTTGAACTGTTTCAGGTCCTGGGTCTTGATCGCGTCCTCCACGGGCCGGATGCTGTCCTGCATCCAGGCGTCCATGGCCGGGGCGAGCCTGGTGTTTCGCGCTTTGATGCGGCCCACGGTGGAATCGACTTGGTCGCCCACCTCGAAGTCGGCGGCTCCCCAGTTGCCAGCCTGGGCGGCGAACCACACAATGTTGAAGTGGCGGAGCAGGTCGTCCATCCTGGGGCCGGTGCCCGCCTGGAGGTACCACAGCGCCAGGTTGGTGTCCGAAGTGTTGAGCTTGTCGTTGATGGCCTGATCGATAGCGAGCCTCTGCACGGCGGAGATGGGCGTCTCCACGGGTGAGGTGGCCGTGCCCTCGTCGGGAGACTGCCAGTGGGCGAAGGCCGCGACGGAGAGATCCGGGGCGCTGTCCCTCGCAACCTTGTACCCGAAGGGTCCGGCGCTGCCGTTGGCGGGCACGGAGTCCACCAGCCACGCCGCCGACCCACCGTCGGAACTGTAGAAGGCGCTGCCCGCGGGGGTGTTGGTCGCGGAGCCGAAGGTGGCCCCGGCGGGGATGCTGCCGGCCACGTACACATTCTCGATAGCCTGGCTGCCGGTATTACGGATCATGATCACATAGCTGGCCGAGTCGTCGGCGACTGCTCCGGCGATGGTAACGGACACCGGACTGCTGGGCGCCGGGGTCGGTGCCGGCGGCTGGGCACGCGGCGCCGCCGGAGCGGGTGCCGGGGCGGAGGGCGCGGGCGCTGGAGCCGGAGCGGGATCGCCCTGAGCGAAGGCGGCGCTCGGGTTGCTGGCGTGGGTCGGGACGGCGGCGAAGGCCTGCCCCCTGGCCGTCAGCGTGCCGCCGCCGGCCGGATTGACGTGGCAGGTGGCGCAGGGCTGCCCCGTCGCCGTGGCGTACTGCGGCAGGGCCGCGACGAGGGTCGATTGAGTGGCCATGGCGATCGCCGCGGCCACTACGGCTGTCGCCACCAGAATCACCGTTCGTTCAGAGATGAATCGGGGCATGGCTGTCTCCTTTCTCCTTTTCGGACGTGCAAAGCCAGATTGGATGGGAACTGTAGACCTGCATCGCAGCCGAAGAGAAGCGCCCGGTTTCAGGGGATAGGGACCGAGCAACTTCCTGCCGCCCGCGCATTATGGCACGACGGAGGCGAGAATACAAACTGTTTCAGCATTATCTAGGCTAATTAATTTGGAGAGAGCGTTGCCGAAGGCTTCCGCCGCATCGAAGAGAAGTCGGAGTGCCCGCAGTAGGCCGGGGAGTGCTGAAGGGACCGAGGGGCGCCGGTTCTTGTCACCCTCCTCATCGCCGTGCCAGCGAGGATCGGGGGCTTTAGGCAGCCAGAGAGTGGGCCAGCATCCGCTCCTTGCACGGCGGGCAACTCGCCCGACTGCCTGCCGACTCACCCATCGCAGTTCCTGTCACTGCGCGTCCGACAGATGCATGAAAACCATCTTGCGCACCTCCCGCGACACCACTTGGCGGAAAGCCTGCCGAACTTATGGACACATGCTCAGGCTCCTAGGAGTCGTGCTGGTAGGTGACTTAAGCCACGCTGGGCTGTACCGGCAGATGATCCGGGGGCGGATGCCGGGGTCATCTCGACCCCGCCATCCAGTTGCGAGAAGCGCATCGTATCGCCGCGCAGCGAATTGTAGCGCGGGATGTGCACCTTGGCGGGGCGACAAGAGCCGCGCCGTGCGCTATATCCGCAGGCGGCCGCGGTTTGCCAGACGGCTTCGGGCCATCGCAAGTGTGAAGACCAGGATGGCGACGACCACCCCTGCGATGGCCGGGAGCACCCACTGTTGCCAGTTGGTGTGAGGGCTATCCACGATCACCCCGTCCAGCGCGAAGGGACCGGCGGCCTTGATCGCCAGACTGTGGGTACCGCCGGATAGTCCCGATGCCAGGGGGATTTGCTGCTGCGACTTCTTCTCCGGTGAGGACAGGTCCACTACCGCTTTGCCGGACCCGTCCAGATTGAGGCGGTTGGCCTTCTGCGGGGAGCCGTCAATCTCCACGTAGGCCTGTCCCCACTCCGGGCCTTTCGGCACCAACAGCGAGATCTCCGTGCCCTCGAACTGGGCGGAGATACTCGCGCCTGCCTGATTTGTGCCTCGCATCTGGCCCAGGCTGGCCTGTGGGTCGGCCTGAATCTTCCAATCGCCCTGGAAGGCCAGCGCCTGGTGGTTCTCCTGAGAGAAGCCCCGGTTGAGGACAGGGGGCTTTGCACCCAGCCCCTTTACCGCATCGTAGACCGGGTGGATTTTGAAATCCGGATCCGCAAGGCGGAAATAGTAGAACGGCTGATCCTTCTCGTGGTCGTCGACTCGCTTGAAGAACCATATGTTCATCACACCCATCCAGGGCCACTCCTCCGCGGCTCGCTGAAAGCCCCTCACCGTGTAGCGGGCCTGAAGCTCCTCGCTCACCCTGCCGAAGACCGGCTCCGCGGTCACCGACTCTGGCTGAGCGTTCCACCCCATCTCGGAAGCCCACACCGGCTTGGCGGCGTCACCGTTCTTCACCATGATCTCCCGGATCAGCAGGGGTCGGGAGAAGTTCACGTCCCGAAGTGCGAGCCGCCGGTCGTCGGGGCCGAAGCGTAGCCCGTAGGCCATCACCGAGAGGATGTCGAAGTAATCCTTCGCCCCCGCGTCGTACATCTGCTGCAGGTAGATCTGGTCGTTCAGCGCCTGCCAAGTCTCCTCGATGGTGGGGGCCAGCGCGGCGGAGATCACCACCACGTTGGGGTCGGCCTCCTTTGCGCGCTGATAGCCGATTTTCAGCAGTTGGACGTACTCCTTGGCGCTCACCTGCTTGCTGCCCCACTCGATGGCCAGGTTCGGCTCGTTCCAGAGTTGGTAGTACTTCACCTTCCCCTTGTAACGGCTGACCACCTTGTAGACGAAGTCGCCGTAGTCGTCCAGCTTCTCCGGCGGGGTGTGGGGCCACAGGTTGTTGGGGTGGGCCCACTTGGGCGGCAGGTCCAGCCTCACGATCATCTGCAGACCGTACTCGTTGGCCAGGTCAACGATGTTGTCGTACTTCTCCCAGCTGCTCTTGCCGTATTTGTCGTCCCAAAAGGTCCCCTTGATGGGGCGTTCGATGTCCTCCCAGGGGAACTGCTGCCGGATGAAGCCGATACCGGCGTCCTTGATCATCTGCAGGGTCTGGCGCCGCTTGGCGACCTCCACCTCCTGCTCCAGAAAGGTGTTGACGCCCAGGGGGTTCACACCGCTGTACCGGATCGGCACCATGTCGGCCGTATCCACCTGTCGCATGGTCAGGCCCGAGTAGAGGGCGATGATGTCGTTGCGCCTCTCGTCCCCCAGCCCTGCCAGCAGCTTCGATCTTAGATCGCCCAGGTTGTATGCTATCGCGAGTGCTACCGCGGCCAGGACTATAAGCAATGCCAGCAGGCCGGGGCCTGGCCCGCGTCTCCGCTGTTGTTGTCGCATGGTGTATCGGATCATGGGGGTAGCAGTACTCTCTCCGGGAAGATGGGAACTCAACGGGGCGCGAGAGCAGGAAACGCTAAGCATCTACTTTACACGCCGGACCGCCTGGTGGCTAGAGGGCGATCCCCGCATCTCTACGCCCTCGCGCCCCGATGGAGGCGTACGCATGGAGCAAAAGGGGGGCCACCCGTGGCCAGTCGTACTGCTCGTCCACCAGACGCCGGCCCGCGGAGGCCATCTTCCCGGCCAGCCCTGGGTTCTCCAGCAGCCGGACGATCGCCTCGGCGAATTGGGCGGCGCTGTCGGCCAACAGGGCCTCTTTGCCGTCGGTGAGGTCGATCCCCTCGGCCCCCATGGTTGTGGATACCACCGGCAAACCCATGGCCAGCGCCTCCAGGATCTTCAGCCGAGCCCCTCCAGCCATCCTCATCGGGACGACGAAGAGCGAACTGCGGGTGAAGTAGGGGCGGATGTCTTTCACCGCGCCGGTCACATCGATCCGGGGATCGTCGTCGAGGGCCATCACCTCCGGCGATGGCGAGCGGCCGACGATCCGAAGTCTGATCCCCGGTCTCTGTTCGGCTACCAGCGGCAGTACCTTTGCCACGAGCCACTGCACCGCGTCCACGTTGGGGCGGTAGTCCATAGTCCCGGTGAAGAGGAGGCTGTCGTGCTCCGGGTGGAGCACCAGGTCGGGCCGGTAGTATGAGCAGTCCACCCCATTGGGGATAACCAGGGGGTGGCCCGGCAGGCCCAGGTTGTAAAGGGAGTCCGAGTCAGGCTTCGAGACCGCCAGCACCAGCTTTGCCTGCCGGCAGACGGAGGCCTCGTGCTCCTTGAGCCGCTGCCACTGGATCAGGGAGTAGGCCGCCCTGAGCCATTTGGTCGGGTGGCGGGCATCCACCGCGGCCGCCCTAGCCTGGATAAGGTATTCACAGTTGTGGGCGTCGAAGATCGCCGAGGCGGAGGGGGCCAACAACCGCACGATCGGAAGGTAAGACGCCATCTCCAGCCCTTCGATCTGAACGGCATCGTACCGCCAGACGGAGAGCACGAAGCGGAGGGTGGACTCGAACGTCCTCGATCGGAGACGTAGGGCCAGGTCGGGCTCCCTGGAGGTAGCCAGGTCGCGAAGCCGGGCCTTCGCGTTGCGCGGAGGGGGAGCGTCCACCAGCCGTATCTGGCCACACAGCTCGCCGAGAGGAGTCGCGGCGTCCATCGTCTCTCCTTCTCTGGCGAAAGAGATCAGGTCGATCTGGTGAGAGGCCGCGGCCGCACGGATCAGCTGGAGGTTACGCATCTGAGTGCCCTGTCGGGGCGGGAAGGGCAGTTGTGGTGTGACAAAGAGTATCCTCAATTGCCACCATCCAGTGCCTTGTGGTAGACCGAAAGGGTCTCTCGGGCGGTCCTATCCCAGGAGAACTGCCCGGCCCGTTCCAGCCCCGCCCGGCTGAGCCTTCGGCGCAAATCCTCGTCCAGAATGACCGTCTCCAGGGCGGCAGATAGCCCATCAATATCCGTGGGGTTCACGGTCAGGCCGGCGTCTCCAACTATCTCCGGAAGTGAGGAGACGTTGGAGACGACCACGGGGACGCCGCAGGCCATAGACTCCAGCGCCGGTAAGCCGAAGCCCTCGTATAGGGAGGGCATCACCAGGCAGGTGGCGCAGCCGTAGTAGTAGGGGAGTTGGGCGGAGGGAACGGCTCCCACAAAACCGACCCCCTCCTCCAGGCCCAGTCTATCGCGAGTGTCGAACAGATCCTGGAACAGCCACCCCTTGCCCCCGACTATCAACAGGGGGATTCCATGTCGGTGCCAGACAGGCGCGAAGGCCTCCAGCAGGGTGGGAAGGTTCTTCCGGGGCTCCAGGGTTCCGACGAACAGCAGGTAGCGCTCCGGCAGCTTCAGCAGGGAACGCTGCTGTCGTACCTCATCAGGCGTAAGCGGTCGGCAGTCCGGCGCGGCCGCTGAGTAGACCACGCTTACCTTGGCTGAATCGGCCCTTAGCAGTTCCAGGATGTCCTGGGCGGTGGAGTGGGAGACGGCGATGATCTGGTCCGCGCTCTCAACTGCCCGCGCCACCTGGCCGTAATAGCGAGCGCTCTCATCGGTCAGCAGGTGCGGGAAGCGGATGAAGGCCAGGTCATGGATGGTGATGACGGAGCGGAAGCGACGCCGAAAAGGTGGCACGAAGTCCGGGCTGTGGAGCAGGTCGGCCTGCACCCTCAGCAGCTCCATGGGCAGGGTGATCTGCTCGAACCGGTTGTGGGGAGGGGTGACCATCGGGATCCGCCGGACGGAATCGGGCCACGCCACGCCGTCGGTTCCCCTGCGGCTCTCCAGCAGAATCAACTCGTCGCCGGAGCCAAGCGCGGCCATGGCGTGCACCAGCCGTATCGTGTACTGGCTGATGCCGCCCAGGGAGTAGGAGACCAATCGTGCGTCTATGGCGATGCGCATTGCGGCTCCTACCTGCGCGAGTATAGCTCAGTGCCCTCTGTCGAGCGCTAGCCTGACGGCCGATCGTCGAGGGCTGACGGCTGATAGCTGTCCACCCAGAATCTCCCCGACTCGGCGCGGAGATAACCCATCGCCGTCGCTGGATCGTGGGGGAAAACCAGCAGCGTGTGGTCTGCCACTGCCTGCTGCTGAAGCCGACGCTTGGCCTCCATGGTGCGCAACGGTTCGATGTCGTAGGCTGCCAACCAGGCCAGCCGCTCCATGTGGACGGCCAACGGCGCCACGTCTGCCAGGTAGATGGCCCTCTTTCCCTGGGGCGATTCTATCATCACGCTCTGGTGGTGGGGAGTATGCCCCGGAGTCAGCAGGCATCCAACGTGCGGCGTGATCTGGGTGTCCCCATCTATCAGCTCCAGCCGGCGCGCCTCCCGGATCGGCAACAGGTTCTCCGGAAAGTACGAGGCCCGTGTGCGCTCATTGGGGTTGGTGGCGTCTTCCCACTCACCTCGCTGCACGATATAGGTGGCGTTCGGGAAGGTCGGCACCAGCCGGCCCTCGTGCTGCACCGTGTTGCCGCCCGCGTGGTCGAAGTGCAGGTGGGTATCGATCACCATATCCACATCTGCCGGGTCGATACCCTGCTCGCGGAGCAGCCTGGGCAGTTTGCCGGCCCTGTCGATACCCATGATGGTCTTCGTCCGGTCGCGTATCTTGCCGCCGATGCCGGTGTCCACGATTATGGTGTGCGCCCCATCCCGGATCAGCAGGCAGTTGGCCACTATCGCAATCCGGTTGAGGTCGTCCGGCGCATACTTGCTCTCCCACATCTGCCTGGGAACCACGCCGAACATGCCGCCGCCGTCCACCCTCATCAATCCATCGGAGAGGAGGGTCAATTCGATGTCGCCGAGGAGTACCCGGTCATGCCGTAAAGAGGTCGCCATTTCCGTTTCCAATATTCCAGTAGGCGAGGTTTTCTCAACCCCGCCCAGCTATCCGCCACAACCGCGCCGCTGCGATCAGGTGTCAGAGTCTAGCGCCTTGCACTATACATCTCTTCTCTTCCTGAACATCGCTGCACCACCTGAACCGTGTTGGGCCAAAGCCTCCACTCCATTTGCTGCGTGTTGTCTCCCGGCCCTTGCTGAAGCCCTCACCCCGACGCCGCACGCGAGGAGGAGCTAGAAGGCGCCTCTGCCCTTGAGGACCACCCAGATGGTCTTCCAGAGGATCAGCAGGTCCAGGACCGGGGAGTAGTTCTGGATGTAGTAGAGATCGTACTCGGTGTTGAGGAACATCGGCCGGTCGCTGCGACCGTTCACCTGCCACCACCCGGTCATGCCGGGCATCACGGAGAGCCGCTTGCGCTGCCACGGCTGGTAGCGCTCGACGATCCAGGGCTGCTCGGGTCGGGGGCCGACCAGGCTCATGTCGCCTTTGAGGACGTTGAATAGCTGTGGCAGTTCGTCGCCGCTCATCCGGCGGAGCACCCGTCCTATCCCCGTGACCCGCGGGTCCTCCTTGATCTTGTAGACCCCATCGCCGTATACGCCATCGCTCTCCAGTTTGGTCACCATCTTGTCTGCGTCGTCCACCATTGTGCGGAACTTGTACATCGAGAACAGCTTGCCGTTCTCTCCCACTCGTCGCTGCTTGAACAGTGCCGGGCCCTTGGAGTCGAGCTTTATGGCCAGGGCGATGAGCAGCATCACGGAGCCCAGGAGAACGAGCAGCGTCGAAGAGAGCACTAGGTCGAAGGCTCGCTTGAACGTTCGGTCGAAACCGGTGATGACTGGGTCGCGCAGTCCGATCAGCGGCACTCCCCAGAAATCCTCCACCTGGGCTCGCACGGAGACCATTTCGAACAGGTCGGGCACGACGCGCACTCTGACGGGGTAGACTTGGAGGCTGAGGATGATTTGGGCGATCTTGTCGTGCAGTTCGCCACCCAGGGCCACGATCACCTCGTGAACGGTGTGCCGGTCGATCACCTGGGTCAACTCGGCGGTGGTGCCCAGCACCGGCCGTCCCTCGATCTCCGTACCCCGCAAGGCAGGGTCGTCGTCCACGAAACCCACGACGGAGAGCCCGGACCAGGGCTGGGTCCCTATGATGTAGGCCAACTCCTTGCCGACCTTGGAGGCCCCGACCAGCACGACCCTTCGGACGTAGTACCCGCTAGCGACCATGGACTTGACCACGTACCTGGTGATCAGCCGGTAGTTCAGGAGCAGCCCCAGGTTGATGGCCGCGAAGTAGGCGAAGAGGATCCTGGATCGGAACTCGATGTTGAACAGGTAGAAGAAGGAAGCCAGGGCCAGCAGGCCCGCCAACGTGGCCAGCACCACCGCGCGCCCCTCGTCCATAGAGCTGGAAAGCCGGCGGGGATCGTAGGCGCCGAACAGCTTGAGGAAGAAGCTCCAGAGGATGGCAACGGCCAGCATGATGGACAAATCGAGAAAGCTCATTCCCACGCTTTCTCTACCGAAGGGCATCACCCCTCGCGTAATCTCAGCCAGGAAGAGCGCTAGTTCACTGAAGAAGATATCAGCTACAAAGAGAAAGAGGATGAAGCGGTTGCTAGATTCCTTCAAATGGCAACCTCCTCGCGGAGACTGATGTTACTAGATCTAGGTAGAGCTGTCCAGTCCGCTCCACCATCGCTTCTTGAGAGAAGCGGCGCAGGACGGTGTTCCGGCCGGCGGCACCCATGGCCTTTCTTTCAGCCGGCGACAGCAGCAGTCTAGCAATGGCTCTGGCCGCCGCCTCTGGGTCTCCAACCGGGGTGAGCATGCCGGTGATGCCCTCCTGGACGATGTCCCGAGTGCCCACCGCGGCGGTGGCGACGACCGGCTTTTCCAGCGCCATGGCGTCCAGCACGGTGTACGGCAGCCCCTCCCAGTGGGAGGTGAGGACGAAGACGTCCAGGGTGGACATGATATCCAGGACGTCGGTGCGATATCCCAGGAAGTGCAATCGATCCGATACTCCCAACTCTCGTGACAGCGCCTCCACCTGCTCTCTCAGTTCACCGTCGCCGCACCAGAGGATGTGGACTCCCGGGACCGCGTGTACCAGGTGACTCGCCATTCGAACGAAGTCGAAAGGGCCCTTCTGCGGGGTGAAGCGAGCCACCGTTCCCACCAGCTGCTCCGCTCCCGGTGCCAGGACCTCTCGGAGTCTGGACACCGTTGCCAGTCCGGGAGGCGATGGGACTCGAATGCCGTTCTCGATCAACGCCACCTTATCGGCGCGGACGATCCCATTGTCCATGGCCTCGGCCATCTCAGTCGGTGAGAGGGCAATCATCCGGTGCGTCATCAGTCCGGCTATTCGCTCCAGACGCAGGTAGAAGCTGCGCTTTCGGCCGGGCTTCTGGTTGAGGAAGTAGAAGCCGTGGGGGGTGTGGACCACCGTCCTGACACCGGCTGTTCGGGCCGCGAACCGGCCCAGGAAGCCGGCCTTGGAGCTGTGGGTGTGAACCAGGTCGTAGTGCCCCCGAGCCATCAGCGCCACCAGTCTCCAGAAGCAGGCCACATCGGAGCCAGGGGAGATCGCCCGCTGCATCGGCACGAAGTGCTGCGTGATGCCGGCCTCCCGAACCTCCTTCGTGAAGGTGACATCGTCGAAGGCCTCGGATCGCATCTCGGGCGCGGCCACCTCCACCTGAAACTGAGCGCGGTCGAGACCGCGCACCAGTGCCAGCAGGTGGCGTTTGGTGCCGCCTATTGTGGCCTCCATCACCTCCAGAACCCTTATGGGCCTGGAGACGATTGACTCACCCACGGCAGATCCACTCCCACTCGCGGCGAAGGCCCTCCTCCGTGGAGACCGAGGGGCGGAAGCCCAGAGCCTCGCGGGCGCGGGTCGTGTCGGCGAAGGTGTGGCGCACGTCGCCCTTCTGGTCGTCTATCCGCCGGATCCTTGCCTCCCGGCCGGAGATCGACTGCATCAGTTCCAGGACGCGGTTGACAGAGATGCGAGATCCTCCCCCCACGTTGAACAGGTCACCGCTCACGGGCGCATCCATGCAGGCGAGGTTGGCCGCCACGGCGTCGCTGACGAAAGTGAAGTCCCGTGTCTGATCTCCGTCCCCGTAGAGGGTGATCTCGTCGCCCTTCAGCATGGCCCGGAAGAACTTGTGGAAAGCCATATCCGGCCGCTGCCTGGGACCGTACACGGTGAAGTAGCGCAGCGACACGGTTGGGACGCGGAAGTTCACCCAGTAGAGCCGGCAGAGGTGCTCCGCTGCCAGCTTGGTGACCCCGTAAGGGGAGATCGGCTGAGGCAGGGTCTCCTCGGTCACCGGCAGCTCCTTGGCGTCGCCGTATATCGATGACGAGGAGGCGTAGACAAGCCTTTTGATCGGTAAGGCCTTGGCCTCCTCCAGCAGTCGCTGGGTGGCCAGGACGTTGTTCTCGGTGTAGACGCTGAAGTTCTGCCCCCAACTGGCGCGCACGCCGGCCTGGGCAGCCTGGTGGAAGACGTAGTCGACGCCCTCGAGCAGCCTGCTCAGGTCGTACTCCAGCAGGTTGGCCTCGATAAATGCGAAGTGTGGGGACAGTCTCAATGCCGAAAGGTTCGACTCTTTGGCCGGCCGGGGGTAGTAGTCGGTGAAGCAGTCGATGCCCACCACCTCGTGCCCTCGCTGAACCAGGGCCTCGGATAGGTGGGACCCGATGAACCCGGCGCAGCCGGTTACCACGCACCTCAATGGCGTCTCCATAGCTGAGAGTAGATCTGTTCGATGGACTCCACCATCTTATCCTCTGTGAACTTCTCCTTCAACCGGAGCAGCCCCGCCTTCCCCATCTGTGCCGCCCGGTCCCGGTCGGTCAGCAGCTGTTGGATCGCGTTGGCCAACGCCTCTGGGTCCTTCGGCGGCACCAGCAGCCCTGTCACCCCGTCTTCCACCACCTCTGGCACGGCGCTCACCCTCGTCGCCACGATGGGGCGCGCCGCGGCCATCGCCTCCAGGAACACCAGCCCGAACCCCTCCCACAGCGAGGCCATGGCGAAGAGGTCTATCGCCCGCATAACCGATGGGATGTCGTTGCGAACGCCGGTGAAGCTCACCCTGTCCTGCAGCCCCATCGACTCCCACCGGCGGAGCAGATCGATCTTGTACCCGTCCCGGCCGTCCTGGGAGTCGCCCACCACCAGCAGGCGGGCCTCTGGCAGACGATCCCGAAGGATCTCCATCGCCTTGAGCAGGTACACCAACCCCTTCTGTTCCATCAGCCGGCCCACGGTGGCTATCAGGGGGGCATCGTGGGGGATGCCGAGTTCCGTGCGCAGCCTCATGCCATTCTCGGCCGTGGCCGTCGTACCGGGCTGGATGCCATAGTAGACACGAGTGATACGTTTGGGGTCAACCCTCCCCACGGAGGTGACGTAGCGGCCGACGTAGTCGGATAACACCACAACCCGCCGGTCCAGCCGCGAGAGGAGGCCGTGGACCGTGGCCACCCTCGGGTTCTGGAGGGCGGCCTCGTCGTTGTGCTTGGAGGCGAGGATTACCGGCGTTCGGGCCAGCACTCCGGCGAGGGCGCCGTAGCTGTCGGCCTTCAGCAGATGGGTGTGGACAATCTGGTAGCGGCCTCGGCGCAGGATGCCTGCCAGTCGAGGGATAAGCAGGGGCGAGAACGTCTGGCGTGTGGAGAGGTCGAATAGCTGGGCACCGGTTGACTCGAACTCCTGTCGCAGCGTGGGGTTCTTGAAAAAGGCCACGTCGGTGGTATGGCCACGCCCGCGCAGCCCCTTCACCAGCGAGAGAAGATGCTTCTGAGCCCCTCCCATATCGAGGGAGGTCACGACGTGCAGAACCCGGAAGGGGCCGCTGCCGGACTCCCTCACGCCTTCCGTTCCAGCGCCGCCTGGTAGGCGGAGAGTGTCTTGTCCGCCTGATGCGCCACGGTGAACTGCTCCTTGACCCTGAAGTACCCGGCCGCGCCCATGGCCGAGGCTTTGTCTTCGTCGGTCAGCAGCTCCTGCAACCTGGAGGCCATCAGATCCACGTTGCGCGGATCGATGACGTAGCCGGTCACCCCGTCCACCACCACCTCAGGAGGGCCACCGAAGCAGGTGGTGACCACCGGCTTCTTCATGGCCATCGCCTCGATGTTGATCAGGTTGAATGGCTCACGATAGAGAGATGGTGTGATGCAGACGTCCGCGAGGGCGTACGCGGCTTTGAGGTCCTCGCCAGATAGCCAGGGCAGGAAAACCGTCCGATCCTCCACACTCAGCTTGTGGCCCATCTGGAGGATGTAGGAGATGTAGTCCTCGCTGCTGCCCAGTACTAGGAAGACAAAGTTGAGTTCCCGAGGTAGCTTGCCCAGGGCGGCCACCGCCTGGTCGATCCCTTTGGCATGGCTCACCCTGCCGCCGAACAGGATGACCTTCTTTCCCTCCAGGGCGTGGCGGCGGGCGAAAGTCCGGACGTGCCCCTGGCTCACGACCATGGAGTCCGGGTCGATCCCGTTGTGGACAACGCTCACGCTCTCTGGGGCAAAGCCGTTGGCAACCAAATCGTCTCGTAGAGCCGAGCTGACCGCCAGAATGCGGGTGCCGGACTTGGTAACCTCCCTGCGGATCAGGGAGTTGCGGAAGGGGAAGAATCGGAGCCTCTGGCAGTGCGCACACTGAGATGCCGACACTGCCATGGCTCCTTCCGGCGGCAGGCAGTCGAACTTGCCGCTGCAGAATAGCTGGTGGTCGTGGGCCGTGAGGATTACCGGCACTCCCTGTTTCTTCGCCTCCATGAGAGACTGGAAGGAGAGGTGGGTGTGGATGTTGTGGGCGTGGACGATGTCTGGGTTGAACTCGGCGATGTTCCTCCCAACCTGGCTCACGACCATCGGGTTGTAGACGGCCATGAGGTTCCGCAGTCTCAGCGGGTACTTCGAGAAGATGCGGCGAACGTGGACCCCCCTCACGGTGTCGCTGATCGCCTGGGACTTGTCCTGTACAGTGGTGAGGGCACACACGGAATGGCCGCGCCGGGCGATCTCGGAGGAGAGCCGTTCGGCGGCGATGTCGGCTCCACCCTTTGTGTTGGGTGGGTAGTAGTCGGAGAGGACGAGTACCTTCATGGTTAGGCGGTGCTCCAGTTCCGCGTCATTGCGGTCACTTCAGATTTGGTATTATACCCCAGCAGCCATGCTGGGCTAAAGGAAACCACGTGAATCCTGCCACACCTCCCCCCAAAGGACGTTTCCCCGGGTGCGCTCTAGCCTTGAGGCTGGCTGAAGCCCCGCGGCGCTTGCTGGGCCGCCGTTTTGCCAGAGAGGTCCTCACCCTCCAGGTCGGCAGCTTTGCCACCATGGGGATCCAGTTCGTCACCTCGGTGGTTATCGCCAACCTGCTGGGCCCGCACCCCCTCGGCGTCTACTATCAGGCGCGGGCCCTGCTCGATTTGGTCAATATGCTGGCGAACCTGGCCGTTGGCCAGGCGCTCATCACGCCCCTGGCCGCGGCACACGCCCAGAAGAACCGGGAAGAGTCGTTGCGGATCATCGCCTACTTCCTGAAGATGGGGCTCACCGTTAGCCTGGTCACCTCGGCCGTGGGGCTGCTGGCGGGCAGCTACCTGGGAGCGGTCTTCCTGGATGACCCCCAGATCGGTGATCTGGCCAGGGTGCTGTTCGTCACTCCCCCTCTCCTGACCCTGTTCAATATGGCGACCCTGGCGTTCCAGAGCTCCCGGCAGGTGGGCCGCCTTACCCTGCTGGAGAACGGCTACCTGATATCCACCAGCCTGTTGAATGTCGCGGTGGTGATGCTGGGGGGAGGGGTCAACGAGCTACTTTACTCCGTGGCTTTCGCCACCCTGCTGACCGCGGTGGCATCGCTTTGGATGTACAGTCGCGCGCTTCCCAAGATGCCGAGCTTCCCCACGCTGCTGGAGATTGTGAAGGCTGCCCCCGGGGTTCCCCTTCGGCGCTACTTCGCCTTCAGTGCCCTGGTGAGCGTGGACAAGAACTTTGCCAATCTGATCTCCCTGGCCCCGACCATCCTGCTGGGTCGGTGGGCAACCGCCGTGGATGTTGCCTACTACAAGGTGGCCGCCAACCTCACCGTCACCCTGCTCTCGGTGCCCATGTCGCCCATATCCAGGAACCTCTACGCCAAGCTGGCGGAGGTGCGGGTGAAGGCGCCGTGGCGGCTTGGGCGGGTGCTGGTGCAGGTGACCCTGGGCAGCCTGGCCATCTCCGGGGGCTTCGCTATGGGGCTGATGTTGGCCGCGCCGTTCATCATCCAGATTTACAAGCCGGCCTACCTGCCGGCCCTGGCCGCGATGTACGCCCTCGGGGTCCGCTGCGCGCTGCTAGGCTTTGGGGTGGGGCTGGGGCCTCTCTACCAGGTGCTGGGCCGGATGAAGTTGGCCATCGCCTCCAAGATCGTTCCTGCCCTGGTGATGCTGGGGACCGGATACCTCCTTATCCCTCCCCTCGGGGCCGTTGGCGCGGGATGGATGGTGACCCTAACCTACCTGTCGGGGGATATCATCAGCGCCTGCCTGATGTGGTGGATTCTGAAGCAGAACCGGGCGGCGGTGCGGTCAGCGGAAGGGTAGGCACGGGGGAGTGGAGAGAACTGAACGGGAGGCACAGGATAGGATCCGGATTTTGCGTTTTCAGTACCCAGCACCCACCTTCGCCCCCGCGGCCGCGTATGCCTTCAGGCAGCGGCGAGCGACCAGATCCCATGTCCAGTTCTCCAGCACGTGCTGTCGGGCTGCCTTCCCCATGCCTCGGGCGCGCGCCGGGTCGTCCAGAAGCCGGTACAGACGGTCCGACAGCGCCTCAGAGTCGTTGGGCGGCACCACGAAGCCCGTCTCCCCCTCTACCACTGCCTCGGGCATGCCTCCCACGTTGGTGCACACCACCGGCGTCTCGCAACCCATCGCCTCCAACAGACTTATCCCGAGAAGCTCCGGCTGCTTGTGGGTGACACCGTCCCAGGATCGGTAGACGGAGGGCAGCACGCACACCGTCGCGGCGCCGTACTCCTGTATGATCTCGCGGTCGCCGGCGTCGTTGACGAAGGTCACCTGCTTCCCCTCGGCTAGCTTCCGTAGGTATGCGAAGTACTGTTGGTTGTAGACCCTGCCGATCACCTTGAGCGGGGTGTCTGGCCGCACTGCCTGGACCAGGTAGTCGATCCCCTTATGGGGCATGATCCGCCCCACGTACAGCACGGATCGTTGTCTTTTCACGTCGGCCGGCTTGAAGAGCTCGGGGTCGATGCCAGAGCCGATCATCGTGGTCTTGCCCGCCATCTCTGGGAAGAAGGTGGCGGAGAAGGCGGAGACCGGCAGGAAGCCGGTGAGGCGGTCCGCGATCCGCAGCCTGCGGGAGTAGTTCTTCCCACCACCGCCGTGGTCTGTGGCGAAGCTCTTCTTCCCCAAGATGGAGCCGAGCAGGACGGCCATGTTGGTCATCAGGGTCTGATACTGGTGGCAGTGGATCACAGCGGCGCCGGGCAATTCTCGCAGGAACCAGGGCGAAAGGGGGTTGACCCGTTTCTGGTCGACATAACGAATGATCGGGTAGATCCTGGTGGTGAGGTTGCCCTCTCGCCGTACGGAGCCTCTCCGATCGAAGGAGATCAGGGTTGTGGGAACGTAACGGGCCATAGCCCGGCTCAGCTCCGTGGGATAGCGCTCTCCGCCCCCGACCACTGCCTGGTCGGCGAAGGGGATTGGGGCCAACTGCAGTACTGAGGTCAACTCTCGATCACCTGACTAATCAAAGCGGTAGACACGAACGGTTGGACCCGGCCTCTCGTGCTCCATGACGTGCCAAAAGGGCGTGTAGCTGTCGTCCAGCGAGTAGGCGGCTGAGCGCCCCCCATAGCCCTCGGCGAAAGTGGCTACAAGATGACCCTCCTCCTCCGTGGGTTTGTACATTTCTGGCAGAACAGAGAGGTCTCCGACTCCTCGGCGGATGCCGTCGTAGCCGAAGCTGCTGATCACCAAATAGAGCGGGCGCCGCAACTCTGATTTCCAGGAAGCAGGGTCCTTCCGCGGGTCAAACCACTGGACTTCGAGGTTGCCGAAGCTAGACCATCCCTGGGATTTCCTGAGGTCCGAAATGTCGTCGAGCAGTACTACCGAGCCCTTGGGCAGGTTGGTTGAGAACCAGCGGTCAAGCATTACCCGGGTGTCTGGTCGGCCGCTGATCAGATCGCTTTGCACTGAGAAGACTGCCGGCTGGACGAGGACGATAGCCAGGAGGGCTGCCATGGCAATGCCGCGGTAGCGGACAACGGTGATCCTCTCGGCAATCCACTCCATGCCGTAGCCGGCCAGGATCGCTAGAAACGGAAGATAGGGGATGGCGAAGCGGACAAAGAACAACTGTTGAGTTGACATGAAGGCGATGTAGACGGCCGGAAATGCGCAGACCAGAGCGAGACGCGCCGGAGACCGGCGCAGCAGGACCAGGACACCTAGCAGAACAAGCAGTACGGGGACCAAACCAAAGCCCTGCACCAGCGTGGTCAGGTGCATCCACCAGGTAGGCAGGATCGTCTGGCCGAACCATGGTCTGGGCCCGTTTCCTACCTGCACGGTGAACTCGCGGATGAAGTTGGGCCAGTCCAGGATGCTGAAGGGGGTGCCGAGGACAAAGGCTGCGGCCGAGATCGCGTAGCTCGCCACCAGCGGGGCCAACCGGCGTGGAGCAAGCATCGATCGAAGTCCGATGCCCTTTTGTCTGGCCATGTGAGCTGCGAAGATTGGGAAGATGAACATGCCCGCATTGTACTTTGTGGATGTGGCCAGTCCCCCCAGAATCCCCGCCCACAGGTAGTGTTTCAGACGGCCGGTGTGGTAGAGCCTGACCGCATACAGGAACGATGCGGCGGCGAAGAAGGTGGCGGCGACATCGTTGGTGCCGTAGTGGGAGTTGCGAACGTGGAGGAAGCACACGGCGAGGATGCTCCCGGCTAAGAGCCCTGCGCGGCGGCCGAACAGCTCCTTCCCGGCCAGGTAGACAAGCAGAGCTGTGGCAGCCCCCATTATCGCTACCAGGCTTCGAGAGGCTAGTACCACAAGATACATCCCGGTTGGGTCGGACACTTGACGGCCGAAGTACTCTGCGAAGACCCGGAACGTCTCGAAGAGGCCCCCACCCAGCAAGTTGAACAGCGCCATATCCAGGTAAATCATCACGCTGGGGTTGATGAAGCGGTGGGGATTGGGATCTCCATGGGCCCATGACATCATGGAGGCGGCGAGGTAGGCGCGTTCGTCGTTGTGGAGCTGGAAGGGCAACTGCCAGTCGATACTCCAGAGCCTGAGCAATAGAGCCACAGCTAGAATGGCCGCCACATCGAGATGTTGGACCAGCCATCGACGGACGAGTATCGCTACGACTGTTGCCTGCAGGGCTGCCGGCACCACCACCAGCAGGACAATGGTCATGGGCCTGTAAACCGCCAGCCCGTAGGCGCTGCTTGAAAACAGGTAATTCACCGCGTCGTCGGCGTATACCGCTCGAATCACTACGAGTCCCATCAATAGCGGCAGGTGGCAGATGGCTCCCAGCTTCAGCGCCCGACCCCTGGACATGCCGGCATTGCGTCGAAGCAATTCGGAAAAGAGCAGCCCCCAGACGGTGAGCAGCAGAGAGCCGCAGAGGAATACTCCGATCCACGGTAGGCTCGCCGAGGTTGGGGAAGTGCGGCCCGCGATGGTGACCGCCGCTGTAAGCCCACCTGAGGCGGAGGCAAAGGCGATGGTGCCTAGTGGTATGAGTCCACCCGCGATGCCCAGATCTCGCCCCCGGCGCGGGGTCTTAGGGTTGGGGGACTTGCCAGAAGGGATCATTCGCTCGCTCTCTCTTCAGCCGATGGATTTCCAGGGGCTGAGCACATCCCTAGCGGTAGCTGTTCTCCATCCACTTGGGATCGAAGTTGTCCAACCGCTTTTCCGGATAGACGAAGGCCGGATCCTTGCGCGCCACCACCGTGATGCTGGCACCGAAGCGGCGGGTTATGGGAGAGGTGATCGCCTGAAGCTGCGGGTTGCCCAAATCCAGCGACACCGATTCAATAAGCTTGAATCCCGCCCTCTCGATGGTGAAGACGAAGGTGTCCGGTGTATATGCGTTGATGTGCTCCGATGCCTCGTAGCCCAGCGGGCGCCCGAGCATCTTGACTCCTGCCCGCACCGGCCAGGGAGGGATCACCGGCACCTTCGCCACCAGCAGGCCATCGGGGGCAAGCACCCGGTGCAGACGGTTCAACAGCAGGTGGGGCGCCACCATGTGCTCCAGGAGGTTGGCGCACCAGGCCGCCTGGAATGACTCCGGCGGGATGGGGAGGGCGTCCTCCACGTTGCAGTCCACTATCTCGAGGCCAATGGAGACGGCCAGTCTCCGACTCGTCTCGTTGGCGTCCAGGCCGATAGAGCCGGGACCAAAGTGGATAAGGTAGTGCCCGTAGCCGCAGCCCACGTCCACCACCCGCATCTCACCCAGGTGGTGCCGGTCGACGATCTGGAGGAAGGCGCGGGGCACGGTGGCGAAGAACTTCCGATAGATCCTCTCGTTCTCCGCCCTCTCGAAGCAGCCTCGCTCCATTACCCTTTGCCTTACCTGGGACAGATCCAAGCTATTCCCTCCTTGAGGTTGATGACAGAGTCGCCTCATACTGCTCTATCAGCTTGGCGGACGTCACGTCCCAGCTCATCAGGCTGGCACGCTGGTACCCAGCCGCCCCCATCCGAGCCGACAGCTCCGGGTCCTTCAGCAGCCTCACCATCGCTTCGGCCGCCGCCTCGGGCTGCCCCTGAGGCACCAGGAGCCCCGTCTCACCCTCCACTATCGCCTCCTCGGCGCCGCAGCCGTAGCTGCCCACCACGGGCTTGCCGCAGGCGTTGGCCTCCAGATAGATCAGCCCGAAACCCTCGAACTGGGTTCCCAGGGTGAGGGGGGTGAGCGCGAACAGGGCACACCCGCGATACAGGGCCCTCAACTGCTCGTCCTGGACCTGCCCCAGGAAGTGGACGCTATCGGCAACGCCCGCCTTTCGAGCGGATTCCAGAAGCTGCTCGTGGAAGTCGTCGTCGTGGACCATGCCGACGATGTAGTACTCCAGGTCGGGCACGGCCTTTTTCGCCAGGGCGAATGCCTCCAGCGATACGCTGTAGCCCTTGCGTGGTTTGATGGGGCCGACGGACAGTATATATCGGCCTGAGGGCGTAAGGGCGGGGTCCGCGTGTGCCTGGAACCGCTCGAAATCCACCCCCTCGGGAACCACTCGGGTGACCACGCTGCTCACCTTTTCCCGAAGCCGCCGCTCGGTGAAGCGGCTGACGCAAAGCACTGCCGAGGCCCGCTTGTAGGCGTAGCGCAGCAGCAACGCATCCTTTCGTCGGGTGAGCGGGTAGATCGAGTAGGTACCGTGAGCGGTGATCAGTTGTGGTCTCTTTCCAGCGGCTAGAGCCGCCACGGGCGCGTAGGGCTCGGTGATGCAGTGCACCACGTCGCAATCGGAAACCAGCCGGGACACCGTCCGCCAGTTCGTGAGGGTGGTGCTCAGAAGGCTCCTGGTCTCCCACAGAAATGAGGAGATGGAGTGGTGGTCCGGGTGCTCGATCAGGTCGGTTTCGGTGCAGAGCCTCTTCGGTGAGAGGATGCGCAGGTCAGCACCATGTCTCAGCAGCGCGCGAATCACCGCAATGGAGTAGCGACCCCATCCATGCTTGTACGACAGCTCGTCCGTGAGCAGACAGATCTTCACCGAGATACCTCGTAAACCAGGATCGTTGGCCCCGGCCTCTCTACCCGAAACAGCTCCGAGATGGGGTCCTCCATGTTGTTCAGAATGTCCGACGGGGCGTATCCGGCGTCGGCCGATGGGGCGAAGGTGGCCAGCAGCCGGCCGTTCTTCGCCAGGTAGCTCTTGAGGGCCAGGTGGCTCACATGCTCGGACTTCCAGCGGAAGTCGGTCACCACGAAGTATCGATGGCTATGGGTCGCGAGGTAGGGAGTAAGTTTATCTGCCGTGGGGGATGTGTCTATCAGGTTGAGTCGGGTGATCCGGAAGGCTACCTCGCCCGCGGGGAGCCCTTTCTCGAGTATCCACTGGTCCCTGGCCCCCAGGCTCTTGGGGTTCGCCTGCTGCTGCGCTCGCAGTGTCTCCAGGTCGGAAGTGAGCGGGGGCGAGTAGGATTCCACCGCCACATCGGACCCCGCCGGGATGTTGCGCTCGATCCACTCCGTCGCAAGTGTCCGCGTATCCTTCTGGGAGAGGAGCCAATCGTAGCGCAAGGAGGGCAGGGAGACAAGGAAGAGCAGGAGCAACGATAGGCTTGCCAGCGCTGTGGTCGCGCCCCTACCGGATCCCAGGCGTCGATAGAGCCATCTCCCCGCTGCCTCAACCGCCACCCCTGCGGGTAGTGCCCACACCGCCACGGCCGGGAGCATGTAGCGCTGCTCCAGGCTGGGGGCAGCGGCGGAGAACATGAAGTAGTGGAAGAAGGGATAGACCAGCACGAGTGCCGCGGTGGCGCGGAAGCGGCGAGCTACCAGGATGGCTCCGGCAAAGCCCAACAGGGTTATGGCCGGCTCGTAGGCTATCGTGGCCTCGGCGAAGAATGGGAAGCCGCCCTTTTCGGAAAAGAAATTCTCGAAGTGCCCCCGGATCTGTCCACCGATGGAGGAGTCGCCGGTGGACTGGAAAGAGGCGAACTGCCCGAACTGCAGCAAGATGTAGGGATTTAGGACGAAGAACACGACCGGCGCCAGCAGAACGGTTATCAGCATTGGCATGTGAAGACGCCAATCCAGCAGCCTGACCCCCCGGTTTCGGAGCAGCATCAGGTGGGCGATCAGCGGGAAAAGCATCACCAGGAAGCCGTTGTAAGATGTGGCGGCGGTCAGCCCTATAAGCAATCCGCAGATCCAGTAGTCGCGGCGGCGACCCCTCTCCGCCAGATCCATCGAAAACCACAGCACCACCAGGGTCAGGAGGGTTACCGGGGCCCAGTGGCGGGCCTGGTGCGACATCTGGACGTGCATTACGCTGGCAGCCAGCAGGGCCGCGGCGGCGACCCCCGCCCAGCGGCCGTACAGCCGCTTACCTACCAAATAGGCCATCGGGATGGTCGCCGCGCCAGCCAGGGCCACTGTCAGCCGCGGCAGCAGGTAGAAGAAGGTGGGGTCGATAAAGGCGTACTCTTTGAACTGGGCGATAGAGGCGAAAAGCCCCGTCAGCCGTCCCACCACCAACAGCCCCAGGTACTCTCCGGCGAAGAGGTACATCATGAGGGCGGGATAGATGAAGGTGTTTGGCTGCAGGCTGCTGGTAGACCCCATCCGCAGTGCGCCGCCCACCATTGTGCTTTCGTCCGGCACGTACTGGTTGGGCAGGCCGTGGCCCAGGGCAAGCAACCGCAGGGCAAGGCCGAATATGGTCAGCAGGACGACCGAGCCGACCACCCAGCGAATGCTGAGAACTGAGTGGTGGGTGCTGATCGGTGCGTCCTGCGTTCTGGGTTCTGGGTTCTGGGAGGATTGCCCTTCCACATGAGAAAGGTCCTGGGTAATGGACATGACCGGCTCTTTTGATGGCTCATGGCTGATGACTGATGGCGTACCGCCGTCTGGTGCCTGTTTCTCCATGCTTTAGAGGTACGCCGCCTTGCAGCAGCGCGTGCAGATCGGCAGCAAGTTCTTGCCCATCAGCAACTTGCGGTAGCGCCGGTACTCCTCGGAGTTCCAGATTTCCTCCACTGGTTGCTCCAGCAGGTTGCCGAAGGGGCGCCGGATCACGCCGCAGTGGTGGGCGTTGCCCAGGTGGTCCAGCCGGAAGGTGGGGCTGTCGGTCACCAATTTGGCGCAGACGAGCTGAAGGTTCTTGGCCGCAGTGCCGTGATAGTAGTCGGACAGCCGGCGAGACCACACGTCCGGGCTGAAGACGGGATATACCCCCAGCCTGCGCCCCTCGCTCTTCAGCCGGTCGATGGCGGCCACCAGCTCCTCGAAGCTGTACTCGAACTCCTCCCGGACGTTTGTGCAGATCTCGTAGTCGCTGGGCTCCCACCCCATCTCCTTCTGGAGGATCTGGTGGGTCTTCTGCACCTGAGCCTGGGTGTACACCTCTTCGAATATGTAGTGGACGAAGGGGATGCCCAACTCCTTGCACAGCCGCAGCACCGAGGCGAGGTCGTGCAGATTCTCTTTCAGGATCACGGCGTTGACGCTTACGGTGAAGAAGGGCAGCGTCTGCCTGATGGCCTTGACGGTGCGGGCGAAGGCGTAGGGCCGGCGCCGGATCTCATTGTGAAGCTCCTCAGAGCCGTCAACGGAGAAGCCGATCCACTCGATGTTGTCGTATCGGCGCAGCTTCTCGATTCCCTCGGCGTCCAGCAGGGTGCCGTTGGTCATCAGGCTGGTGGGGATCTTCCGCTTCCAGAGGTAGTCCAGAAGGTCGTAGATATCCTTCCGCATGAAGATCTCGCTGCCCACCAGTTTGGCGTCGGCAACGTTGACCCGATCGTAAGCGGCGATCATCTGGTCGAGGGTCAGCTCTTTGACGCCCCCCTCGTCCTCGCGGAAGTCCCCCTGGTAGCACATCTTACAAGCGAGGTTACATAGGATGGTGGGCTCGTGCCCTATGGAGAATGCGGTGCCCGCCTCAACCCTCTGGTCATCCTGGAGCATTTCATGGTACCTGCCTGCCAGGTAACCGCGTCGCTTCCGGAACTGGTAGTCGGCGTAGGGCTGGTAAAGCCAGCCGAATAGGGTGGGCCTGCCCGCGATGGCTCTCTTGGCGAACTGTGAGATGGATGGCACTTGACGGTCTCCCTTCCGGCCGCAGTATCCCCAAGCGGACGTCGAAAGTCAAGGTGAGGGCGCGTTTCGTTGCCTGCCCGGCAAGCCGGTGCTACAATTCCGTCGCCATAGATACTTCTTCCAGGACCAACCCCAAGTTGACCCAACCCTTGTCCTCTTCTCCGTCTGCTCTGGCCGATGCAGGCCCGATCCGCCGGCCGGGGCCGATGGCGCGCGTACTCGATCGCCGCCTGGACCTGCTGGGCATTGCTTTCCTCTTCGGCCTCGCGCTGCTGCTCTCGTCGCGGCAGATCCTGTTCGGCGGGACCTTCTACGACTACGATATCCTGTTGATGAGCATCCCAGCATACTCCTGGTTCGCCGAGGGGCTCAGGCAGGGGCAGTTCCACATATGGTCCCCGGACGTGCTGGGCGGCTTTCCACTGTCCTTCGCCATCTACACCTTCCTGTACCCGCCGGATATCCTGCTGCTGCGATTGCTGGATGCCGCGCGGGCCTTCCACATCTCCCTGGCTCTGCACCTGGGGTTGGCTGGGGCCTGCTGCTACTGGTACTGCCGGGTGCTGGGGATGCGACGACTTCCCTCGCTGTTGGCTGCGGTTGCCTTCCAGATGGGCAATCAAGTGCTCACCTGGCAGTCCAACGGCTTCATAACCAAGACCCTCTTCGTTCTGCCGTCCCTGCTGGCGTCTATCGAATTGACCTTCGGCCGCGGCGCTCGCTACTGGTTGCTGCTTCCGGTGATCGTGGGGGTTGGGCTGCTGGGAGGCTACGCACAGGTAGTGCTGTACGGGCTGGCCGCGGCCGGTGTCTACGCGCTGGTGGTTGCGCACGTCTACAAGAAGTCTCTTGGCCCCCGGAGGGCCGCCTGGCGTCTCGGCCTTCTGGCGATCGGCGTTGCCCTGGGCTTTGGACTGGCCGCGGTTCGAGTGGCGCCGACCCTCGCGGCGACCTCCCTCTCTACCCGGGGCGGCGGAATGGACTTTGCGCGCTCCGCGGTGGACTCCATCGAGCCAAGGTCGCTTGTGGCAGGCTACCTGCTCCCGGCGGTGTTCGAACTGCCCGGTATGGCCGCTGCCAAACCAGACTACGTCGGCATTCCCGTACTGATGCTCGCCTTGCTGGCGATTGCGGCCTGGCGACGGTTGGACCGAGTGGCGGGGTTTCACCTGACCCTGGCCACCGTGGCGATGGCCCTCTCCCTAGGCAGTTACACCCCGGCTTATGGTCTGTTGTTGAAACTGCCCTTCTTCTCCTGGTTCCGAGAGCCCGATCGATTCTCTCCGGTAGCCGCTCTCGCCATAGCTGTCCTTGGAGCTTGGGTGCTGGACCGCGGGCTGGTGCTGGACCTGCCCGCCCGCCGGAAGCTTTTCAAGGTTGCCATGGGCCTGTCTTCACTCCTCATGCTGGCAGTGGCCGTCGCGATGCTGCTCAGTCTGGCCTTCCAGTTCGGCCCTGATCCCCTCTCCAACGCCTTGAGGAGCGCGGCTGGGGCGGGGGGATGGGATGCCCTGAACCTGCTCCGCCCACGGGTCGGAGTCGCCGTACTCTGCCTCGTCCTGAGCCCGCTGCTCATCGTGGCATGTGCTCGCCGCTGGATCTCTCACGAGGTTCTGGAGTGGTCGGCCCTGGCGTTGAGCGCGGTCACCCTCTTCGTTATTGGCTGGATCCAGAACCCCTGGCTGCCTCCCTCCGCGCTATACGAGCCTCCCGCCATGTTGAAGTCGCTCAAGGCGGATCCCGAGCCGTTCCGCATCTTCTCCTGGACCCCACGCTTCAGCACCTACAACGTTGGGGTGTTCTACAGGGGCCAGATCGGCTTTCCACAGCCCTCCCAGCAGTTCGAGGAGCGCTATCTCCGGCAGTTCATTCCACCTAACCTGGGCATGCTTTTCGGGGTGTCCACGGCGGAATGGTACGATGCCCTGCAGACCACTCGCCAGGCGCTCTTTGCCAACTACATGGGCAGCGAGCGGGCGGAGACGGGCCACTACGCCAACGGCGATTTCGTCGACTGGAATGTGCAGAGCATGAGCCTGCAGGCCAGGTTGAAGCTGCTGGCTGCCTTCAATGTGAAGTACATCACCCACGCTTTTCCCATCGACGACCCACAACTCGAACTGGTTGACCAGACCGGCGTGCAGATCTACCCTGACCACCCTGCGGAGGCGAAGGTTTACCTCTATCGGTTGAAGGACGTCATGCCAAGGGCCTTTGTGGTTCCGGCGAGCCAGTACATGCCCGTGGACAAGGGGGTGCTGGAGGCGCTGATGGCCGGCACCGTCAATTTGCGGGAGAGGGTGATCCTGGAGCAGCAGCCGCCATCCCTGCCGGGGCCTCCCCTCACCGCATCGGGTTCGTCCACTGAGATCGTGGGATACGGTGGAGAGCGGGTGACTCTGAGGGCCAAAACCGACGGCTCCGGTTATCTCGTGCTGATGGACTTCCTTCTTCCCGGTTGGAGCGCCACGGTGGATGGCCGGCCCGCGCCGATAGTGGCCGGCAACTACGCCGGAAGGGCGGTGCCCATTCAGGGGTCGGGGGATCACATCGTGGAGTTCAATTACCGGCCGCCGCTGCTGTACGAGGGCCTTGCCGTGAGCCTGGTGAGCCTGATGGTGTTGGTCGCCGCTGCGGTTGTCCCCAGGGCGTGGATCAGGAAAGGCGCCTAGTGCCCGCTGGCTCCCCCCTCTTCAACGGGCCCAGTGCGTAGATCAGACCGGACAGTACCACCATCAGGGTTGTCCAGTGGTATGGCTCCGACAGATTTGTGAAGTGCAGATCCACCGCATCCATCCTCCCCTGGGTATCGCGACGCAACTCCTCGCCCGTTCTAGGGTCGTTCTTGCCCGGAAGGGGAGTCGAATAGGCGAAGACGTCGGTCAGGAGATAGCTGCTTCCGGTCCAGAGTAGGCTCGCCTGGCCCTCGAAGTGCGGTTCCGGGCGGGCCAATCGCTCCACCTCGTAGTAAATGACTGCACAGAGGAGGGCGACCAGGGCTACCACTAGCGCTGTTCGCAGAGGCTGACGGGCCATTCGGATCCCAGCAGCCCGAATACCCGTGTGGAGAGCATAGGCTATGGTAAGCACCACGAACGGAATGCCCGAGGACCAGTGGCGGAGCGCGTCTACAGGGGTATAGGACATGAGAATGATAGGGTGAAGTAGCAGGCTGGTGGCGATGTACCCAACCCCGAGAAGGGGGATGAAGAGCAGCGCCGGACAGTTCTTTAAGATCAGCAGCCCTCCGGCAATGATCGTTATCACTATTGCCACCCCTGCCACAGCCAGAGCGGGAGCCGGTAGTCCGATGGCCTGCTCGTACCAGGGAAGGGCGAAATAGTGCAGGTAGCTGAGATTGGCGTCCAGGTGCTCGAGACCGACAGTGCCTCCGAAGGTTGTGGGCCAGAAGCTGCCAGCAACGGACCGATAGGTCAGAGCAAAAGGGGCAATCACCAGAAGATATGCCAGCACTGCTCCCCAGAACTGCCTCTTTCGGATGTGGAACAGCAAAAGAGTTCCGAGCACCGCGATTGAGAAAGAGAGTCCCTCAGGCCTACTGTTGGCCACAAGCCCGTTGGCAACCCCCATGGCTATCCAGTATCGCCATCGGGTGCTTCCGTTGGCATTTACCGCCAGGGCGGCCAGCGCCAATAGAGTAACGACAAAGAGAGTATCCGGGACCGGCGTTCCCAGGACATGGATTTGATACACCGGAAACAGTGTCAGCAGGGCGCTACATGCATAGCCCGCGATGCGACTGCCCGTGAGATTGCGGCATGCCCAGTACATCGCTAGAGGAAACACCGCGGCGATGGCGGCCAAACCTGCAACCATTCCCGCCGTTGTCGTGCCGAAGATGGAGTAGGAGGCTGCCAGTATTATCGGTAGAAGGGGCATCGCAGGGCTATCAGGCGACATACCCACATCGATTAGGTAGGCTGCTGCTCTATGTACAGGATAGGGATCCCTATTCAGTAGGGCCTGGGCTGCCTCGGAGTACTTGCCGATGTCGTCACCGACCGGTGAAGTGGCGGCTGCTGCCTGCAGTACACCCACCACGACTAGAGATGTGATTATCATCGCAGAGGAACGCTTTGTCAGCGCCTCGCGAACGGCCTGTATTGCGCCTTTGTTGGAATTGAGAATGGCCAGAGAAGCTGCCTGCAGTGTTTCCTGAGCGCAGAGCAGGATCAGGAACGCTGCCACGAACTGCATGTGCTTGTAGGGCCACTCCAGCAATTCGTAGAACTGATCCGACGTGTACGCGAGGATGATGACTGGCACGGTCAGGATCAGAATGGGAGCCACTCCCCACGATATGGCGCTTCTCCATCCCTTGGCACTGGTTGTCAACGCCCCAACTCTGCCCCAATGACGCAACTGTTGCAGCGCAACCAAGAGAAACTGGAATCCGAAGACGGCCATCCAGTTTCGGGTCGCTTGCCACGGAAGGGAGCGCTCAGCCAGAAGTAAGGTCCCGAGCCACGCCACGGCGAGGGCGATAGATGCGGAGATGAGCGCGGTAGATATAGCGGTCCATGGTGTCGATAATGGGGAATTGGGGACCGCGGTGGCGTTATCGCCTTTGACGACTGTCGGTTGCATTGTCACCAGCCAACACCACAGGGATTCGGACACCCTCGCGAGCCAAAGTCAATACGGACGGAGACAATGGGCGGGGGCGGCAAGGTTCCGGTTGCCACGAGCATTCTACCAAAAGGTCTCTGCTTCTGCCCGCTCAGTCCCGAGATCGGCCGATCGCTGCAATCGAGCGTTGACTTGGGACTCTGACGCTCTGCTGGACTACCGCACAGAGTCCTTCTCCGATGGTAGCGATCGCCCCGAACAGGACCACCAGAAGTGTGGATACTTCGTACTGGCTCCCCTTGCCCGTGCTGATCGACGAGTAGGGCTCGAAGAACTCCCTGACCATGTCCAGGTGCTTCGGCATGTAGTCGGACTTCGGGTCAATCAGAAGCACTCCGTTCACCCTCGCCTGTGGCATCATGGGAAGCTGATACCGGTGGGCGATCAGGTCGGGGAGTGTCACCCACACGTCGGCAGTCAGCAGTTGATTCGCTCCGGATCCCCACGTGCGAGAGGGCTGGGCCATCAGGCGCAGCTCGAAGGCGGAGAAGAGCAGCAACAGAATCGCCAGAGCGATGGGGGCGATCTGCGTGGCACGCGGCTTCAGAATGTGGGGCACAAGTCGCCTGCCGACCTTGGAAATGAGCATCTGGGCCGCGAACAGCAGCGGCAGCATCAAGAAGGCTGTGCCGTAGGAGAGGTGCCGGTAGAAATCGAACCACTGATCCACCCCGCTGACCCTCGGATCCACCGTGAATACTCCGAAGATATGGGCCGCTGTGACGGCGGGGAGCGCTGCCATCTGCCAACACCTCGTGGCGATCCATAGTGTGCCTATCGCCGCGGCCACAACCAAGAAGCAGATCAACGTGATGAAGACCGGGTAGGGCAGGCCGAATGGATCGGCGAAGAAGGGCAGTGTCATTCCGCCGATCCAGTTCAGGTTGCCAACGATATTCTCCAGCGCAAAGGAGGATCCCGCATTTCGGGGCCATGGGATCCCGAAGGTGGAAAGCATGAGTAAAGAGAAGGGCACCGTCGCCGCCAGCAAGACGCCGCCTGCCAGATAGAGCCTCGGTTTCAAGATGTTCGGCAGCAGCGCGACGAACATCGCCCCGACGAACATGATCCCTTCCGGCCTGGTCAACGTCGTGAGCCCCGCCATCAGTCCGAAGCCGGCCCAGAGCCGGTAGCCGGGTTCGGAATTCCGGGTTCTGAGCTCAGAGTTGGGCCCGTCGCTTGGTCCTGTTGTGGTGAGACCGTTCAGCGGGCCGGGCCCGATGAGATGGAGGAAGAGGTAGCCGGTAGCCGTGAGCAGGGAAACGAAGATGGCGTCCGGGACAGGCGCGTTCAGGGTGTACAGCCTGAGGAATGGGAAGAGCACCATGCTGCAGGCTGCGGCATAAGATAGGGGCCGGTTTAGGCCAGCTTTCCGGAAGAAGGCGTAGACGATCAGCGGGAGGGCGCAGTTAGCGACCAGCGCGGGGAGATGTGCTGCCAGGGTGTCGTGTCCCGCCAGAGTGAACGAGAGCAGCAGAAGCATGGGGAAGGCCGGCAGTTCGATGGAGTAGGGGTACATGCCCCCCTCCACGTAGCTGGGTAGGTGGGCCGTTGCCGGGTATCCAACCCACAAACGTATAGCATCGGCGACGGACCAGTAGCGGCCGAAATCGCCGCCGACGATCCAGAGAAAGGAGGAGCCCTGAAGCAGGCCTATCACGACGAGCGAAAAGGGAAGTGCCCATGGCCGGGCTCTCGTGAGGCCGTGTAGCAGCCGGTGCGCCAGGACCCCGGGTTGCGGGTGGATCACCGTCTCTTGGACCACGACAGTACACAAGATGGCCAGCAGCAAGACCACATCGGGAGTTGGTTGCAGGTAGTAGGCGAGTTGGTGGTTGATCCCGTCGGAGAGGTAGATTGCCGCGCTTCCGACGAACGATAGCGTCAGCAGTGGTGCCTCCACGAGTACTATCTGTCGGTAATTCGGCGTGGACCCTGAGCGGTGAGCGTGCAGCCGACTCGAATAGGCCGATAGCCACGCCATGCACAGGCAGAACAGCAGCGCGAAGAGCAGGAGCCACGGCAGGGTGGCCTGGGCCGGCCACGCCCTGCCCAGCAGGGCCAGACATCCGGCCAGGGCCGTGGAAGCGGCCACCATGACGTTCCATGCGAAAACAGTTGGCCCTGTGGGGCCCGCGGCTCCATTCCCATCTTTGCCTGCTCTACTCTGCACTGCTGGTTCACCTGACAACTGTCAAACCGCCTCCGAGAAGAAGTCCAAAATAGATTTGGCCCTGGCGGCCCACGAGTAGCGCTGAACTTCAGCGTAGCCATTGTCGGCCAGTTGCCGCATCAACCCAGGGGAGGCCACAACAGTCCGGATCCCGGCGGCCAGCGCCTCGGGGTCGTCCGAGTCCACAAGCCAGGCCGTTTCCCCGTGTTTCAGCACCTCCTCTATCGCCGGCAGGCGGGAGGCCACGATCGGCCTGTGCGCCGCCATGTACTCGAACAGCTTCATCGGCGAGGTGTAGCGGGACGAGGCAGCGGAGCGGCCGGAGTTGGGCAGCACCACCAGGTCGGCCGCGGCCAGATAGGTGGGTATCCTGTCGGGGGAGACGTGTCCGGTCCCTTTTACCCGACTCAGCTCCTCTTTGGCAAGGAATCGCTGGAAAGCCAACGAGTCTTCCTCCGTGCCCCCGACGATGTAGGTGAGGTAGTTCTCCGGCAGGAAACGGGACGCCAGAGCCAGGGTGTGGGCCCCCTTCCAGGGGTACAAGTGGCCGGTGTAACACACCATTACGGCTTCGCGCGGGATGTCCAGCGCTCGCCGTGCCTCGTCCCTCTCCGGCTGGGAGCGGAAACGCTCCAGGTCCACGGCGTCGGGCGCCACCAGTATCCTGTCTCGCCCTATCCCCAGCGCCTCGTACTCGTCGGCCAGCCCCCGGGTTATGCAAACCATGCCGGCCATCCGCCCAACTGTCGAGAGGTGAAGCCTCTGTTTCAGTCCCGGATTCGGGAAGGTGTGGGCCTCGTACACCGACCTGGAACGCACGGAGCCCGGCGCCATCCCCAGCAGCACGGTCGATAGTGGATCCCGGGAGTAGTAGAGATCCGCCCGGTGGCCGGCCAGGTATCCCGCGACGGAGAGACTGAAGCTGGAGGATTGTAGGGCGAAGGCCGCCGGCTGCAGTCTCCCCGGTGCCAACTCCAGGGTATCTAAGCAGGGTAGCCTGACGATGGGGAATCGGTCTGGGATGCCGAAGTAGGCGAAGGGGTCCGCCACCTCGCGCATCACTTTGGGCTGTAGTCTGCGAGGCACCACCAGTCGCACCTCAGCCCCCTCCTGTTGGAAGGCCCTGCACATCTGCATCACCTGAAGGCTGTTGGCCTTCTCGCTGGGGATCCGGTTGTTGGCCAGGTAGATCAGTCTCAACTGTACTCGATATCCATGGCGAATCCTGCCGGTAGCGGACCGTATTCCAACAGGTGATCGGTGCCATCTCGGCTCAGCGCCAGCGGAACCTGGCCCCCCACCCGCAGTGAGGATTCGGCATCCGGCAGCCCGATCCGGAGCACCAGCCCGTCGATCTCCTCGGGGGCTTCCATCCTCCAGCCGACGCGACCGTCCATCAGGGGTGAGAGCCGCACGGCCTCTCGGGCTTTCCACCAGCCGGCGATCTCGTTGGCCGGTGCGACGTAGCACTGGTTCTCAGCCAGCCAATCCAGGGCGGACTCGTAGAGGCTGCCGCCGCCGGGAAACTCGGGATCAAAAAAGCTGGTGTTGTGCCACAGCAGCGTTGCGAGGCCGTTCACCGACCGTGTCTGCCTGAGGACGGTCTCCATCGCATCCTCGGCATCCGCCCCCCGCAGCTTTCTGTACTTCGACAGGCTCATGTCCATGATCGCCAGCGGGATCTCCAGCAGCCCCATGGGCCGGTCCGCCACCAGGTCGTAAGGGAAGAAGGGAAAGGCATGCCCACCCCGGAAGCCCTCCCGGTCGGAGAAACCCAGCGTGGCATCGTACGCGAATCCAACGGACTCCTGCGCCCTCCACGAATCAGGCGCTCGGAAGCGCAGGAAGTGGTTTCGGTGTCCGACAACGGCATGGCCTAGCTTTCCTTCCAACTCCGCTTTCAATGACCTCAGCATCTCGACATCGACGCTCGAGAGGTAGCTGCCGTGCAGCCCGATCTCGCAGCCCGATCCCTCCAGCTTGGCCATCAACTCCGCGATGGATGGCTCTACCAGGCTGTAGACGGCGTCCTCCGGGTGGCGGTTGCCGGCCATGAAGTAGTAGGTAGACCGGTAGCCCCGCGCTTCCTCCATGGTCGTGATCCGGTCGAAGCTCCAGTAGGGGTCCTTATCCGAAGCGGCCGTGCCGGCAATGGTGGAGATCTGGGTAGCGGCGCGGCCGAGTCGGCCCCGGACCAAGCTGGAAAGGGCTCCCCTCACATCCCTTACCGCGACACCCCGGCCCAGCTTGCCCCGCTTCACCACATCCACATCGTGGGTGAGGCAGCCGGCCATCGGTTTGCCGTGGGGCCAGAACTCCTTTCGGATCACCGGCTGGCGGGTTTGTAGGCACCCCTCCAGCAGGCAGGCCAGCAGCAGGTGGGCGTACTCGCTGACGAGGGGGCGAGGACCTAGATCGGTGGCGCTGAGGGGGCTGCCGCTCCACAGGAACCGGTCGTGGTCGTCGCGGGCAGAGACGCCGTACTCCTCGTCGCGGGCCAGCAGCTTGAAGGCCAGTCCGACCAGATCTGCCGCAATTCCCACCAGGTGCCCCCCCTGGGTCGGCTGAGAGAGCATCCGAAACTGTTTGGGAGCCAGTGCCGGTTCTGGGTTCTGTGTTCTGGGTTCTGGAAGGACGGAGTCTGGTGCCGTTGACTCGAGGTCTGGGTCTGGCAAAACCACTACCGCGGTCTCACGGCAGATGCGGTCCATCAGGCCGCCGTCCGCCGTGCCCACCACGAGGTAGACACCCCGACTCAGCGGGCCGGCCCCGTCCACATCCGCCGCACTCACGAACTCGTGAGAGATCCCGAGGGTGGAAAGGATCGTTCCGACGGTGTAGCGTGCCCTCTCACCGGAGGCAGCCCTTCCGGCCAACACTACTCGAACGTAGATGGTTGCCTCCCCTCTCTTACCTCTTGCATCACCTGGACTATCCTGGACATCTGCCGGTTCAGATCGTGCTCCCGGAGCACCCAGCCGCGCAGGTCGTTGCCGACCCTCTTGCGATCCGAAGGAGACATCTGCAGCGCCGCTCTCATCTTCTCGGCCAGGCTCTCGTGGTCCCGGGGTGCAAAGAGGAATGCCTTCCCGTACTCCGGAAAACGCTCGTAGTAGGTGGGGGTGGAGACGAAGGCCGGCAGCCCGCAGCTCATGGCCTCCAGCACCGCCTTGCCAAGTCCCCCCTCGACGTGCATGTTGACGAAGTAATCGCAGCCCTGGAGCTGGCCGACCGTCTCCGAGTGGGGAATGCCGCCGGTAAAGCGGAACAGCCCTTCCAGCTTCAGCTCCTTCACACGGTCTTTTAAGTGCTGGTAGTAGACGTGGTCCTCCGGTGCCAGCGGACCACCGGCTACTATGAACTCCACATTCCGCTGCCCCCAGCGATTGGTCAGCAGGTCTGCTGCCGAAATCAGCGTGTCCAGCTCCTTGCGTGGCGAGATGCGGCAGAGGCTGAGGAATCGGACCCTACCGTCGCAGGGTGTGCTCTCGGGCGTTGGCCGGAACAGATCGGTGTCGACGCCGTGGCCCACCACGCTGCACTTCTCCGGGCCCAGGGGGAAGCTATCCCTGGACACCGTGACGAAGCGGTCCACACACAGGTTGGCGGATTTCAGCTTGAGATCCGCCGAGTTGTGGGCGTACCACATCACCGTTGGAACGCGGAACAGTAGACGATAGGGGGCGAGCAGTAGGGCGTAGCGAGGCACCATGTGGGAAAAGAAGACGTCCACCTGTCGCCGGAGGGCCAGTCCCCCGGCGACGCCGTTGAACATCTGCAGTTGGCGTAGCTTACCAGTGCCCAGATCCTTGCCCAGGGAGTGGACGAAGACGTTGGGCGGAAGGTCGATGACGCCGGTGTTGAGGGCCAGGACGTGGACGGTCTCGACCTGCCTGGCCAGGGCGCCAATCCACCCGTGGACCGCTCCCAGGTTGTCGTGAGAGCGGTCCACGATCTGGGTGACGAACAGTACCTTCATTACTACCCGTACTAGCCTTTTAGGGCTGCCCGGAGCTGTTCCACCACGTAGCTCTGCTGCTCCTGCGTCATCTCCGGGAAGAGGGGCAGCGACAGAACCGAATCTGAGGCCTTTTCAGCCACGGGGAACTCACCCTTTCGGTAGCCAAGGGAACGATAGGCCGGCTGCATGTGAAGGGGAATGGGGTAGTGGATGCCCACTCCCACCCCGGCTGCTTTCATCCGGTCGAAGACCTGGTCGCGGTTGGGAACCCGCACGACGTACTGGTGGTAGACCGATTTCGCCCACTCTGGCTGATATGGGGATTCCACAAGACCCGCCAGCAGCCGGTCGTAGGTTGCCGCGTGGTCGCGCCGGGCGACAGTCCACTCCTCCAGGTGGCGAAGTTTCGCCAGCAGGATCGCGGCCTGAAGGGTGTCCATCCTCTTCCCGTAGCCTATGTAGTCGTGGGAGTACTTCTCGGTCCGGCCGTGATCGGCCATCATGGCGCACCAGTCCGCCAGTTTCTTGTCGTTGGTCGTGATCATCCCCGCGTCGCCGTAAGCTCCAAGGTTCTTGCCCGGGTAGAAGCTGAAGCAGGCGGCTGCCCCGACGCTGCCGATCCGCTTTCCCTTGTACTCCGCGCCGTGGGCCTGGCAGGCATCCTCCAGGACGGCGATACCGTGGCGCCCGGCGACTGCCAGGATCGCATCCATGTCGGCTGGCTGCCCGTACAGGTGAACCGGCATGATCACTTTGGTCCGCTTGGTGATCTTCGACTCGAGCTTTGCCGGGTCCATGTTGTAGGTTCGGGGATCGACGTCCACGAACACCGGCGTCCCGCCGCAGTGACTGATCGCCTCGGCCGTGGCGGTGAAGGTGAGAGTCGTGGTGATCACCTCGTGGTCGGCACCCACCCCCAGCGCCAGAAGCGCCAGCTGAAGGGCATCCGTGCCCGAACTGGCGGCCACGCCGTGCTGGGCTCCTGAGTATGCCGCGAACTGCTGCTCCAGCAGCCGGCACTCCTGCCCCTGGATAAAGTTGGTGTTGGAGATGACGGAGTGGATGGCGTCGTCGATCTCCTTCTGGATGCTGGCGTACTGTGCCTTTAGATCGCACAGGGGGATCTTCATCTCGTACCTCCATAGGGACTATCCATCAGATCCACCGGGCAGGTGAGCTCGTCAATGCCCTTCAGCACCCTGGCGGGATTGCCCGCCACCACGGCCCTGTCCGGAACGTCCTTGACCACCACCGAACCGGCCCCCACAAGGGCCTCCTCCCCGATGTTCAGGAAGGGCAGGATGGTGGAGTTGGCCCCGATCTTGGCGCCGCGCCGAATCGTCGGCCCCTTTAGGCAGTCCTTTGCCCTGGGACAAAGGGGATGGGGCGCGTTGGTCAGCACTACGTTGGGACCTATCCACGCCCCCTCCTCCAGCACGGAGAACTCCGGCACGAAGGCCTGGCTGTGGATCCGAACCCGGTCGGCGATCTCCACGTGGTGCTCCACAACGGAGCTGCTGCCTATACTCACATTGTCCCCGATCCGGTTCTCCTCCCGGATCAGGGTGTGGTGGCCGCTCTGGAAGCCCCTGCCGATCACGTTCCCCGCGTAGATAACGGTGTGAGAGCGGATCACCGCGCCGTCTCCAATGACGGTCGGCAACTCGCCATCGCCCTTTCCCCGGGGGGGCACACCCACTATAGCGAAGTCACCTATCTCGACGTTCTCGCCCAGTTGGACGTTGGCATAGATCCTTGCCATGGGGCTGATCATCACTGGTTCCTCTTATTGCTATCGGGGTCAGGGACGACCCCTTCTCCTTTTTCGACCTCTTCCATCTTCACCTCGCGGCCCAGCCGCGCCGATTGGTAGAGGGCCAGCACCAGTGCCAGCGACTTTCGCCCTTCCACGCCGTTGGTGGCCGGCTGGCGGTCTTCCCGGATCGCCTTCACCATGTCGTCCAGCACCAGGCTGTGGGATAGGTAGCGGCTGGGCGGCGGATCCAGCTCCTGCCGGCGCAGGATCTCCTGCTCGTGCTCCACCTCCCCCTCCACCTTCCAGAAGGCGATGCGGTCCAGGGAGTTGCCGCCGATCTTTATGGAGCCCCTCTCGCTGAATACCGCCAGGGAGCCCTCGATATTGGCCGGGTAGGTTATTGTGGAGCCTTCGATCGAGCCCAGGGTTCCGTTCCGGAATCGGACCACCCCTACCCCCGTGTCCTCGGCCTCCATGTTGTGGGCCAGGGTCGCGGTGTAGGCGAAGACGCTATCCACCTCGCCCATCATCCACTGCAGGGCGTCAAGGTGGTGGATCGCCTGGTTCATCAGGGCACCACCATCCATGGCCCAGGTGCCGTGCCAGTTGTCTCCGGAGTAGTATTCCTGGGGACGGTACCAGCGGACTGTTACCGTGGAGAGCAGTAGTTTGCCCAACTTGCCCGCTTCCGCAGCCTCTCTCAGCCGCCTCATCGCCGTATTGTAGCGGTTCTGCAGCACTACCGTCAGCTTTACACCCGACTCCCGGCAGGCTGCCTGGAGTGCGTCGGCGTCCTCCAGGGTGAGGGCCATCGGCTTCTCAACGATTACGTGCTTCCCCGCCCGCGCGGCCTGGATCCCCTGGGCGGCGTGGAGTCCACTGGGAGTGCAGACGCAGACCACGTCCAGATCGGGCCGGGCCAACATCTGGTCCAGGTCGGAGTAGGTCTCACAGCCGAACTGGGAGGCCATCTTGGACGCTCGCTGCTCGCTGGCGTCGCACACCGCCACCAGCCTCGTGTCACCTCTTGCCCAGAGGGCATCGGCGTGGCGGGAGGCGATGCGGCCGCAGCCGACTATCCCGAAGTTCAATGCCCTATCCTTGCGGCCGTTCTCAGAAGTCACAATTCACCTCACGTAAGCAGTTAGCTATCAGCGGTCAGCGATCAGCGGTCCCCGCCGTAGCTTCCCACATTCGCACCATCTCCGCCAGGTTGCGCTGTCGGTCGTACCGTTCCCTGGCGAGCGCCCGGCCGCGTAGTCCCATCCCCGCCGCCTTTTCGGGATCGGCGAGTAAGCGGAGGATGCGGTCTGCCAGCGCCGAGGGATCGCGCAGTGGAACGATGTGGCCGGTTTCTCCCTCGTCAACCACTTCGTCCGCTCCGCTCACGGCGGTCGAGACGATCGGCTTCCCGGCGCAGGCCGCCTCCACCAGGGCCCGAGCCTTTCCCTCGTACACCGAGGACATCACGAAGAGGTCGCAGGCGGCAAAATAGGATGGTGCCTCCTCCGGGCCTACCCCGTTGGGAAGCCTGAGGTTGGTCTCTAGCCCCAGGGCCGGCACCAGCCTCTCCAGATAAGCGCGCTCATCTCCATCGCCCACCAGCAGAAAGAGGGTGTCCGGGCTCTTCTGAGCGACGATAGATGCCGCACGCATCAGAGTCGGCAGATCCTTCTGCTTCACCAGCCTGCCCATGAACAGGGCGATGTGACGGTAGCGATCACCCAGCAGTTGGGCCCTCAGGGCAGAGCCGTCCGCGTTTTCGAACTGTCTTGCGTCGATGCCGGCACCGGTCATAATGTTCCACGCCCTCTCGGCCACCATGCCACGGGCGGTGAGCCGATCGCGGATGGTGTGGCTGACTACCTGCACCGTGTCCGCCCTTCGAATGAGCCAGGCTCCCAGCGGCTCCATCAACCGGTTGGCCCGGGATTCCCTCATCCACCACTTGCATCCGATCATGTCGTTATGCACCTGGATGCAGAGGGGGATCCCCAATCGCCTCTTCAGCCAGTAGCCGGCCAGTCCAGTGGAGAATGGGTCCTGGGCAACGACCAGGTCGGCCCCTTGCTTCCGGTAGACCTCCGTCGCCAGCCGGTAAGCATCTGGCGGGAACTGCAGCGGGGAGGCCGACAGGGTGGGAAGCACCGCGTGGCCTTTGCCCCAGTAATAGGGGCGGTATTGCTGCGAGCGAGGGGTCTTGACAATGGCGGTATAGCCCGCCGAAAGCTCCGCGTACTCAGCCTGCCGCCGGTGAGCGTCGCCCCTGCTGCCTTTGGCGTGGTCCTCCAGGGCAATGGTGAGGTCCAGCCCGATGGAGATCACCTTCAATCCGCTGGAACCGGTCATTCCGCGGCGCCCCGAGCAACCTGCTCCAGGATGCCCACCGTTGTATCCACCAACTTGTCCCAGGAGGCGTCCTTCACCTTCTCTTTCGACCGGACGATGAAGCTCTCGCGGACGTTCTGGTCGTACAGCACCTTCCTGACCGCGGAGATGATCTGCTTGCGGTCGTCCACCTGCACCAGGAAGCCGTTGAAGCCGTCCTCAATGAGCTCCATGTTGCCCCCCACGGCCGTGGCCACCACCGGCAGTCCGGTGTCCATGCACTCCAAAATGGTGTGGGAGAGCCCTTCGTAGCGGGTATTCAGCACGAAGACGTCGGCTGCTCGCAGGTAAAGGGCCACCTGTGCCTGGGGCACACTCCCCACGAAGACGACCCGATCGGCAACCCCCAGTTCAGCGGCCAGCCCTTTCAGGTGGGCCTCCTCCGGGCCGCCGCCCACGATCACCAGCTTGCTCTCCGGCGGAAGGTCTGGCACCAGGCTGATCAGCACGTCGATGTTCTTCCATTTGTAGAGCCGAGCCACTGTCAGCACCAGCGTCCCGCTGAGCCCAACTGACTTGCACGCCTCTTCCCGCGAGATGCTGCCGTCGAACCGCTTGACCAGGGCGTTGTACACCACGCTGACTCGCTGCGGCGGGACTCCCCAACCGGTGACGATGCCCTTGAGGTAGAAGCTAGGGGTGATCACTCGGGCGACGTTCTGGGCGTACCAGTGCTCTATCCTGCGCACCAATTCCACCTTGCGGCTGAAGCGCTTCGTCTGGAACTCGTCTATGCCCTCGTTCGTCCAACTGTGGCGGACCGCATACTCCCAGGCGAAATCGCCCACCACCTTGAGGGCGGCCGGTTTTCGCATCAATTTGGAGCCGAGGACGCCGGGCAGCTCCAGCCCGTTTACGTACACCACGTCCACGTTCCTGGAGTACCACAGCACCCACCACAGCACCATCAGCAGTCTGAGGGGCATGAAGATCTTGCGGGAGACCCGGTGGACCGGGAAGGGGTACTTCTCGCCGGCGGATGGGTCCTCGGTGCACACCACCAGTTGGACGGCGTGGCCCCGGCGGTAGAGGTCGTCCGCTAGTCTGGAGACGTAGGTGGCCGGTCCCCCAATGTCGGGTGGAAAGAGGTTAGAAACCAGGAGTGCTCTCACTTCGTCCGTCTGCCCCTATAGGTCGCCCCAATCAGTTTGGAGGCCGCACTGAACAGCTTCCAGCGCGGGCCGTCGGGCTGCCAGGGGGAGTCGCATCCCTGGCACAGCGGCAGTTGGCCCAGCTTGCCCTCTCGCTGCAGGGTGCGGATCCTCACCATCTGCGGCCCGTTCCAGATCCCTCGCAGGGTGTCGCTGTTCAGGTCGCCGAAGACGTCCTCCGGGCCGAAATCGCCGCAGCAGGTGGCCACCTTCCCATCCCAACAGATCGCCAGCGACTTCCACAGCCAGTTGCAGGGGAAGTAGTTGTGGCCGTAGGGCGCGGCCTTGAAGTCCGCGGTCTCTTTCATCGTGCCAGCCCAACCATGAGCCCACAACGGGTCGAACTCGTCCACGGGCAGCCCGTCGAAGAGGTGGACGAACGGCTCGGGCACGGTGGGTCTGGGCTGGGACGGATCGAAGAAACGGATTACCTGAATAGTTGTGTAGGGTTTAGATGCGCCGCGGGCCGCCTTGGCCTTCAGAAAGGTCATGACGTTCTCCAGCGTCTTCTCATACTTTGCCCCACGGCGCATCTGCTCGTACTGCT